>Ga0207652_10000117_pt1 | contig 87807 bp, 82 predicted proteins | sample KBSC63BmetaG_FD_184334 | JGI IMG/M metagenome (GOLD analysis project Ga0207652, IMG submission 184334) | Corn rhizosphere microbial communities from Kellogg Biological Station, Michigan, USA - KBS C6-3B metaG (SPAdes) (version 2) | ecosystem: Host-associated > Plants > Roots > Rhizosphere ... | reverse complement strand
CCTCGAAGGCCGTCTCAGCACCGAGGACATGGACCATCTCAGGATCGAGACCCTGCCCGGCGTCAAGGGACTGCCGTCCTACCCGCACCCGTGGCTGATGCCGGATTACTGGCAGGTGCCGACGGTGTCGATGGGCCTGGGGCCGATCCAGGCGATCTACCAGGCGCAGTTCATGAAGTACCTGGAAGCGCGCGGCCTGATGCCCAAGACCGATCGCAAGGTGTGGTGCTTCCTCGGCGACGGCGAGTGTGACGAGCCCGAATCGCTGGGCGCGATTTCGGTGGCCGGCCGCGAGAAGCTCGACAACCTGATCTTCGTGATCAACTGCAACCTGCAGCGCCTCGATGGGCCGGTGCGCGGCAACGGCAAGATCATCCAGGAATTGGAGGGCGTGTTCCGCGGCGCCGGTTGGAACGTCCTGAAACTGATCTGGGGTTCGTACTGGGACCCGCTCCTGGCGCGCGACACCACGGGCGTGCTGCGCAAGCTGATGATGGAAACCGTGGATGGCGAATACCAGGCCTGCAAGGCGTTCGGCGGCGCCTACACGCGCGAACACTTCTTCGGCAAATATCCGGAAACCGCGGCGATGGTCGCGAACCTTTCCGACGAGGACATCTGGCGCCTGAATCGTGGCGGCCACGATCCGCACAAGGTGTACGCGGCGTATCACGCGGCCGTGCAAACCGAAGGCATGCCCACGGTGATCTTGGCCAAGACGGTCAAGGGCTACGGCATGGGCGCGGCCGGCGAATCGCTGAACATCGCGCACCAGGCCAAGAAGATGCACCAGGACGCGGTGAAGATTTTCCGCGACCGTTTCCATATTCCGATCGATGACAAGCAACTCGAAGGCGAGGACATCGATTCGGTGCCGTACTACCACCCCGGCAAGGATTCGCCGGAAGTGCAGTACATGCTGGCGCGCCGCAAGGAACTCGGCGGTTACCTGCCGTACCGCCGCGAGAAGTCCAGCAAGACCCTGTCGGTGCCGGGGCTCGACACGTTCGATGCCATCACCAAGGGCACCGGCGAGCGCGAGATTTCCACCACGATGGCGATCGTGCGGGGCATGAACCTGCTGCTGCGCGACAAGGAAATCGCGCCGCACGTGGTGCCGATCGTCGTCGACGAGGCGCGCACCTTCGGCATGGAAGGCATGTTCCGCCAGATCGGCATCTACGCGCCGGGCGGCCAGAAATATCGACCGCAGGATGCCGACCAGTTGCTGTACTACCGCGAAGCCGAAGATGGCCAGGTGCTGCAGGAAGGCATCTCGGAGGCCGGCGGCGTGTCGGCGTGGATCGCAGCCGGCACCAGTTATTCGGTGTCCGACCAGCCGATGCTGCCGTTCTTCATCTTCTATTCGTGTTTCGGTTTCCGCCGCATCGGCGATTTGATCTGGGCCGCCGGCGACCAGCGCACTCGCGGTTTCCTGCTGGGCGCAACCGCCGGGCGCAGCTTCGCAGGCGAGGGCCTGCAGCACGCCGACGGCGATTCCATGCTGGTCGCGGGCGTGGTGCCCAACTGCAAGGCTTACGACCCGACCTTCTCGTACGAGGTCGCGGTGATCATGCAGGACGGCATCCGCCGGATGCTGCATGAGCAGGAGGACGTGTTCTATTACATCACCGCGATGAACGAGAACTACACGCATCCCGACATCCCGGCGGATTGCGCGGAAGGCATCATCAAGGGGATGTATCTCTTGAAAGCGGGAACGGGGGATGAGGGGCGAGGGACGAGCAAGAGCAAAGGCAAGAGCGCGAGCAAGGGCAAGGGCAAGGCGCCGCGGGTGCAGTTGCTGGCGTGCGGCGTGGTGCTGCGCGAAGCGATCAAGGCCGCCGAATTGCTCGAAAAGGAATTCGGCGTCAAGGCCGACGTTTGGTCGTGCCCCAGCTTCACCGAACTTTCCCGTGACGGTTTCGATGCCGAGCGCTGGAACCGCCTGCATCCGGACCCGAAGGAGCAGCGCAAGGCGTACGTCGCGCAGTGCCTGGAAAAACACGAAGGGCCGGTGGTTGCCGCGACCGATTACGTCCGCGCCTTCGCGGACCAGGTACGTGCGTTCGTGCCGCACGGCCGCCGCTTCACGGTACTCGGCACCGACGGATACGGCCGCAGCGACACCCGCGCCAACCTGCTCGACTTCTTCGAAGTCAACGCACACTGGATCGCGCACGCGGCGATCGCTTCGCTCGCGGAAGAAGGCGTGCTGGCCGCCAAGGACGTCGAGCGCGCGATCAAGCTGTGGAACCTCGACCCGGGCAAGCCGAACCCGATCACGGTGTAACGGATGCATGCGCCCTGATTCGCCCGAGGCGAATTAGGGCTCGAGCATCAGCTTGCGCGAGAGTTTGGAAACACCGCGCTCGTCGAACGCCTCGACCGCGACGAAGTAGCGCACGCCCTTGTTGAGCGCGGTCAGCGTCAGCTTGGCCGGCTGGTCCGCGAAACGCTGGTAAGTCCCGTAGAGCCGGTCGGGCGCGATGCCCCATCGCACGTTGTAACCCACGGCGCCGGGCACGGGTTTCCACACGATCGCGGCATCGCGCGCATCGGGCAGGCGGGTCGCGGACACCAGCTCCGGCGGCGGCGGCGGCGGACCGTCGGCGTTGCCGAACACGCGCAGGTCCGCGATCGCCAGGTGACGCGCGCCGACGTGGACGTGGACGTAGCGCACGTAGCGGGTGCGCGCAGGCCGGTCGAGTTCGACATAGGCATCGGCATGATCCTGCTTCGAACGCGAAAGATCGGCGAGTGTCGTCCAGCGCTTGCCGTCGAGTGAGCCTTCGAGGCGGAATTGCGTGACGATGTCCGGCGCATCGCCATAGCGCCCGGATTGGTAATCGGCGTAGTTGACCTGCACCGCGCGTACGGTGCGCGGGCCGCCGAGGTCGAGCGTCAGCGTCTGGCCGGGATTGGCGTTGGCCGCGACCCAGAACGTGCGCGGATTCTCGTCGGCGGCATTCGAAGGCGGGAAGCCCGGCAATTGCGAGGACGCCGTCGCCGCCTTGCGGTACGACAGCAGCATCCAGCCGGTGAAGGTGCTTTCACCCGGCCTGAGTTTGTGGTCCGGCATGCGCTGCGGAAAATCGCCGAAGCGCGTATCGACCCACATCTGCCCGTCCTTGTCGAAGCCCGCGGGAAACAGGTCCACGCGTCGCTCGAATTTCCAGTTGACGGCCACCCACATCGTGCCGCCGTTCCAGAAGTTGCCGTACGCATCTTCGAAAGTGGAGCCGTGGCCCGCACCAACCACGAACCCTCCGGGCTTGTAACCGACCGGGTTGTACGGCGCGTAGGTGAACGGGCCCAGTGGTCCCTTGCCGACGTAGACGCCGGTGGCATAAACGTTGTACTCGGTACCAGGCGCGGCGTACTGCAGGTAATAGCGGCCGTCGTGCTTGTTCATCCACGCGCCTTCGATGTATGGCGCGATGCTCGTGTCGCTGTGGTCCTGGCCGAAGCGCTCCCAGCCGTGCATCGCGGGGTCGGCGTGCAGCAGCGCCACCGGCTTGCCGATGAACTTCACGCGCTTGCCTTCGCCTTGCGATTGCTCGTCGAACGCCAAATCGAGTTGCGCACCATAGATCGGATAGACGTTCGACGAGTCCCAGTACAGATAGATTTTCCCGTCGTCGTCCCGGAACAGTCCCGGGTCCCACGGGCCCGGCGGCAGCTCGCCGAATTTCAGCGCGCCTTCGTGCCCGGGCCACACCGCGCCCGGCACCGGCGGCAGCAGGCGCGTCCAGAAATCCCAGCGGCCGTGTGCCGGGTCGGTGGAATACAGCAACGGCCGGGGCTCCATCGCGGCCTGCATCAGGAACAACTTGCCGTCGGCAACCAGCGTGGCCGGCGCGACCGGCCCGTCGAAGGGCCAGCGGTCCGGTTTCACGAAGGACCAGTGCACCAGATCGGTGGAACGCCAGTAACCATCGGCCAAGGTCAGGAACAGGTAATAGGCACTCTTGTAACGCACGATCGCGGGATCCGCGCCGGTGCGGTACGAGATGCCCTGGTTCATCTGCTCGTAGTTGTAGCGGTAGTCGATGTCGAGCGGATTGATCCAAGTTCGGCCGGAAGCTGCCGCGACGAGCGGCGCCGCGAGCGCGCAGGCCAGCGCCAGCGCCCAAACGTATGTGAGTCGTGCGCGGTGCGGGATCGCCGGCATGCGAAAAGCATGTGATGTCGGCCGCCCCAATGCAAGCGCGGCGCCGCCGTCGCTGCTAAATCTGGTCGCGCAGCGTGACAGCAGCCTCGTGCGTCTGCCTGCCGCGCGCGATCCCGAAATGCATCACCGTGCCCGGAGACTGGTCGCGCAGCATGCGGCGAAGTTCGTGGACGGGAATCGACGTCGCGGGCTTGCCGTTCACCCGCGTGATCATGTCGCCGGCCTCGATGCCAGCCTGCGCGGCCGGACCGTTCGCAGTGACGTCCATCACTTCCATGCCGCGTTTCGCGGCGTTGATCCACATGCCGGCGCGATCGTAGGTGTCGAGGTCGGCAACGGGCTTCGGCAGCGGCTTCAGGTACATCACGTGCTTGGCATAATCGAACGTCACCACGAAACGTTTCAGGATGCCGCCACCGATGTTGCCCTGGTACGCCGGCGAGGCGAACGACCCCTTCTCCTGCAGCGACAACGCGGTGACGACGCCGGGAATCTTCACCGGTCCGATGGTCAGCGCCTTGCCGCGCATGACATAGCTGCGCGAGGATCCGCCGACACCCCATCCGTCCACGGCCACCACGCCCTTCGGATTTGCGGCACGCAAACCGTGCTGCTTCGCGAACGGCCCGGTCAGCGTCAACGACGCGCGCGAACCGGTGTCGATGTCGAACTTGCCCGGAATGCCGTCGAACGTGCCTTCGACTTCCGGCAGGTCGCCGTTGAACACGAACGGGATCGGCGTGCCGGCGTCCTTCGGATCGAAGTGGTCCGGTTCGATCAGCGTGATCTCGTGTTTGCCGTAATCGATGCGCGTGACGAAGCGCTTGAACACCGTGAAGCCGAGCATGCCCTTGATGTCCACGCCCTCGACGTCGTTCGGGATGAAATCCATCACGTACACGATCTGGTCCTTGAAGTCGGCCATGCCGACCTCGAGCAATTTCACCTTGGCGAGCCCGACGCTCACGGCCTTGTTGCCGACGCCGGTTCCCGCCATCGCGCCCTCGGTCTTGATGCCGAGCGCCTTGGCAGTCGATGGCACCAGGATGTTTTCGCCACCGGTGTCGACGATGAACAGCAGCGGTCCGTGCCCGTTCACCCATGCGTCGGTGTAGATATGGTTGTTGAGCAACCGGAACGGAAACGTGGTCTGGGTGGCCCCATCGGCAATCGCAACGTCCTCGATGTGCGAGGCGGGCGGCGCGTAGGTCGCCAGCGGCTGTTGGGGCAGGAATGCCACCGACGTCACCGTCACCGTTTGCAGGTATTGCTGGCCGTGGCCGTTGTCCACCACCATCTTGAACGGAACCCGCACGCCATCGATGCTTCGGTAATCCGAGAACTGGACGGTCGTCGTGCGCGCACCGACGTGCAGCACGGTGCGATCGAGCAGATGCGACTTTTCGTCGAACCACGCCTGGAACGGCAAACCGCCCTTGGGCGTGATTTCCAGCGCCGCGCACGTGGATTTGCCGCAGGGTTGATCCGCGAGCGATTTCACTTTCGCACCACCAAAACCGGCGCGCCACCACAGGTTGGCATTCTGGTAAGCCGCGTTCCGCGCCAACTGCAGGCCATCGCCACCCTTCTGGAGATTCACCTCGCCGTTCGGCCCTTGCTCCCACGCGTCCTTGCCATCGAAGCCTTCCGCGCCACTGGCCGGCCCCAGCGTGTAGCGTTCGACCGAGTTGCCGGTGCGCAGATCGGTGATGGACGTGTCCGTGCCGGCCAGGCCTTGCCCGGTGAGTTTCGACTCGGTTTTCATCACCGCCTTGCCGTTCCACGCATCGCCGCCGCTCGCGGCGCGATAGGCATGCAGGACGGACGCGGGATCGGTGGCGGCGTGCGCCGCGCCAAACACGCACACCAGTGCAGCGCCTGCAACGACAAGGAAAACGGAACGCATGGGTTTACCTCGGACCACGAAAGAATGACGACGCCGATCGCGAGGGATTCAGGTGTGCGGCGAATATCGCGCGAACTCACGGTGTGGGGATCGACGCGCGGCCACCCACCCTCGCTGGGCAACCACGCGCCGATCCCACAACGCTTCCACGAACCGGGGAGTCGAACGATCGATCACACGGGCATCATTGTCCGGACATGTTCCACGGCGTGCATGTGCATGTGGTAACGAAAAATCGCGTGACAGTCGTCATGCGGCGGGCATGCGCCGCACCTGCGCCAACGCGGCGTCCGGCGTACACTCGCGGACTGTTCTTCACGAGAGGGGTTTGTCATGCGTCGCACCGTCCTGTTCGCCCTCACCGCAAGCCTCGGCATCGCCGCCAGCGCGCAGGCCGCGCCCGCGGAAAACGCATCCGCCGCCTCACAGCCGTTTTCGACCGCGATCACCGCGCAAGGGTTCCGCGCCTACGACAAGGCGATCTCCTCCGACACCATGGATGGACGCAAGCCCGGCACGCCCGGCGGCGAGCGTGCCACCCAGTGGATCATCGAACAGTTCAAGCAACTCGGCCTCGAACCCGGCAACCACGGTTCGTGGTTCCAGAAGGTGCCGACGGTTTCGACCGCGCTTGAAAATCCCGACAGCGTCAAGCTCACGATCGGCGAAGGCGGTGGCAGCCAGACATTCGATTTCGGCAAGGACATGGTCGCGATGACCTTGCAGGCGAAGCCGCACGTGACGATCAAGGATTCCGACATCGTATTCGTCGGCTATGGCGTCGACGCGCGCGAATGGAACTGGAACGACTACAAGAATGTCGACGTGAAAGGCAAGACCGTGGTGGTGCTGGTCAACGACCCTGGCTTCGGCGACCACGACGCCAGCCTGTTCAAGGGCAAGGCCATGACCTACTACGGCCGCTGGACCTACAAGTACGAGGAAGCCGCACGACAGGGCGCGGCGATGTGCCTGATCGTGCACACGACCAACGACGCGGCGGGTTATCCGTGGTCGGTGGTGAAGAACAGTTGGGGCGGACCGCAGCTCGCGTTGCCGCAAAGCGAAGATCCCGCACCGCGCTTGCCGGTCGCCGGCTGGCTCACCCGTGATGCCGCGCAGCGCCTGTTCGCCAAGGCCGGCCTCGACTTCGACAAGCTGGCGGCCGAGGCCGACCACCGCGGCTTCAAGCCGGTGCCGCTGAAGGCGACCGCGTCGATCACGCTCGACAGCAAGATCGAACACGGTTCGGCCAACAACGTGCTCGGGATGATCAAGGGCATCACGCGTCCCGACCAGGTCATCGTGTATTCCGCGCACTGGGACCACCTGGGCGAAGACGACAGCCTGAAGGGCGACAAGATCTACAACGGCGCGGTCGACAACGGCACCGGCATCGCGGCGCTGCTGGAAATCGCGAAGGCCTTCAAGGCGCAGAAGCCCGCGCCGGAGCGCAGCGTGCTGTTCACCGCCGTGACGCTGGAGGAATCGGGCCTGCTCGGTTCGCTGTACTACACCAAGCATCCGGTGTTTCCGATGGACAAGACCGTCGCCGACATAAACATGGACGCGATGGACGTGATCGGGCCCACCAGGAACCTGCAGATCATCGGCAACGGCCAGTCGCAACTGGAAGACATGCTGAAAGCCGCGCTGAAGAAACAGGGTCGCTACGCCAGCCCCGACGCGACGCCGCAGAATGGCTTCTACTACCGCTCCGATCACTTCAGCTTCGCCAAGGCCGGCGTGCCCGCGCTGATGACCCAGACCGGTGACGACAAGGTCGACGGCGGCACCACGGCGGGCAAGGCTGCGCTGGCCGACTACACCGCGCACCGCTACCACACGCCGCTGGACAACTTCGATCCGAAGTGGGATTTCCGCGGCGTCGCCGAGGACACCCAGGCGCTGTACGAAGTCGGCCGCGAACTCTCGCTGAGCGACCAGTGGCCCAAGTGGAACAAGGACAGCGAGTTCCGCGCTCGCCGCGAGAAGATGATGGGACACTGATGCATCACTCGCGCCTGTGCTCACTGCAAATCGATTGCAATGTCGACGACATCGACGCCGCGGCCCACTTCTGGGCCGCGGCGCTCGGTTGCCCCGTCGACATGGACCATCCGGGCAGCCGCGACAACTATCGGCAACTCGCCACGCCACCCGATCAACCGATGATCCAGTTGCAGCGCGTGGACCATGAAAGCCGCGTACACCTCGACATCGAAACCGACGACATCGAAGCGGAAGTTGCGCGTTTGCAGGACCTCGGCGCGACGATCTTCAAACGGCTTGATCGCTGGGTGGTGATGGAGGCGCCCAGCGGCCAACGCTTCTGCGTGGTGCGCGTGCAGCGCCCGGACTTTGTCAAGAACGCGAACGCATGGGCGTAAGGTTGGCTGACGTCGACTCCATCGACGGAAGCCCAACGTTTTCGCGATATTGTTGGGCTTCGCAAAAAGCGCTCAGCCCAACCTACGCGGGTAACACCCAGTGGCCTGAGCGGCTTCATGCGAACTCCAATGTTTGCTCGCGTCGTTCCGGCGCCACGCCAGAATCTGCTGGCTTGCCGACGCACAACCCGCTACACTGCGCGCAGTTTGACGCGCCGCACCCCGAACTTCCCTGGTGGATCACCGCCGCCGCAGAGCTGACACGCTCCGCCGCTCGGCCCCTCGCCACTCGCACGTCGCGCACACACGGCCTTCGCAACCGCGATCGCCGCACATGTTTCACCCACCTGCAGCGCGGTTTAGGGAACGCTCCGGGACTTTTCAGGAGCTTCTCCATGACGTTCGAATCGCTCGGGCTTGCGCCCGCGCTGCTGCGTGCGCTTGCCGAACAAGGCTACGCCACCCCCACCCCGATCCAGGCCGCCGCGATCCCGCTGGTGCTGGGCGGCCACGACCTTCTTGCAGGCGCGCAAACCGGTACCGGCAAGACCGCCGCGTTCGCGCTGCCGTTGCTGCAAAAGCTCGGCGTGGACCAGGTCCTCCACAACAACAAGCAGCCGCACAAGCCGCGCGCGCTGATCCTCACGCCAACCCGCGAACTGGCGGCGCAGGTGCACGACAACCTCCGCGCCTACGGCAAGCACCTGCGCGTGCATACCGCGGCGGTGTTCGGCGGTGTCGGCATGGGTGGTCAGATCCAGACGCTGCGCCGCGGTCCCGACATCATCGTGGCCACGCCGGGCCGGCTGATCGACCACATGGATCGCCGCAACGTCGATCTGTCGTGCATTGACACGCTGGTGCTGGACGAGGCCGACCGCATGCTCGACATGGGCTTCGCGCCCGCGCTGAAGAAAATCCTCGGCGCGTTGCCGAAGCAGCAACGGCAGACGCTGCTGTTCTCCGCGACCTTCGTGCCCGAGGTGAAGGCACTGGCCGCGCAGTTCATGCACGACCCGCGCGAAGTGCAAATGGCGCAGCCGAACACAGTCGCTGTCGGCGTGCACCACCGCGTGCACCCGGTCGACGCCGACAAGAAGCGCGACCTGCTGCTGCACCTGCTTGCCGCCGACAGCCGCCGTCAGACGCTGGTGTTCGCGCGCACCAAGCACGGCTCCGACAAGCTGTGCCGGTACCTCGACCAGCACGGCTTCCGCGTCGCCGCGATCCACGGCAACAAGAGCCAGGGCCAGCGCACCCGCGCGCTCGCCGACTTCAAGAACGGCAAGACCACGGTGCTGGTCGCGACCGACATCGCCGCGCGCGGGCTCGACATCGTGCAACTTCCGGCGGTGGTGAACTACGACCTGCCGATGGTGGCGCAAGATTACGTGCATCGCATCGGCCGTACCGGACGTGCCGGCGCCGAAGGACTGGCGCTGTCGCTGGTCAGCCGCGAAGAAGAAGGTCTGCTGCGCGACATCCGCCGTCTGCTGAAACAGGACCTCGCGATCGAACCGATCGAAGGTTTCGAGCCGGCATGGAACCTGCGCCTGGACAACCCGGCGCCGGCCATGCGCAAGCACGGCCGCAACAACGGCAACGCCGCACGCAACAACGCCAAACCCGGCAAGCCGTCGCACGCGCGTCGCCCGCACGCCCAGCGCGACAAGGGCGGCGAACACACCGCTGCCAAGAAGCAGCGCCGCTCGTGGCGCGACAAGGTCAATTCGCGCAAGGCGTAGGCGATCAGCGGAACAACCCGCCGCGCACGAGAACCGTAGGTTGGGCTGACCCGGCTTCATCGGGGAAACCCAACATTCCTCGATGGCATCGTCGGGCTTCACGTTGCTCAGCCCACCTACGGCGATTGAGCGTCAGACCCACTCGCGCGGCTTGAGGTACTCCGCGAGTCGCGCTTCGGGGCTGCCGGGCTCGGGTTGATAGCCGTATTCGTAGCGCACGCGCGGCGGCAGCGACATCAGGATGGATTCGGTACGGCCGCCGGATTGCAGGCCGAACAGCGTGCCGCGGTCGTACACCAGGTTGAATTCGACGTAGCGCCCGCGGCGGTACAACTGGAATTCGCGCTCGCGTTCGTCATATTCCATGTCCTTGCGGCGTTCGACGATCGGCAGATAGGCATCAAGGTAGCCGTTGCCGACGGCCTGCACGAAGGCGAAGGACTTTTCGAAATCCCATTCGCTCAAGTCATCGAAGAAAAGCCCGCCGACGCCGCGGGTTTCGTCGCGGTGCTTCAGGTAAAAATATTCGTCGCACCACTTCTTGTACTTCTGATACACGCCGTCGCCAAACGGCGCGCACAGGTCGCGCGCGACAGTATGCCAGTGCACGCAGTCCTCGTCGAACGGATAGAACGGCGTCAGGTCGAAGCCGCCGCCGAACCACCACACCGGTTCCTCGCCTGCCTTGTCGGCCTCGAAGTAGCGCACGTTTGCGTGCGAGGTCGGCACGTAGGGATTCTTCGGATGGATCACCAGTGAGACGCCGGTTGCGGTCCATCGCCGGCCCGCGAGTTGCGGGCGGTGTGCGGTCGCCGATGGCGGCAGCTTGTCGCCGGTGACGCGTGAGTAATTGACGCCGCCCTGCTCGAATAACGTACCGTTTTTCAGTACGCGGGTCCGACCACCGCCTGCCGGGCGCGTCCATGCGTCTTCGACGAAGCGCCCGCCTCTGTCGGCACTTTCCAGCGCTGCACAGATGCGATCCTGCAAATCGCGCAGGAAGGCATCGACGGTTTCCACATTCGGTTGCATCACATCATCCTGAAACGACGGGCGGCAATGCGCCGCCCGCTAGGGTCTGTTGACGCTGTGCCGCGCGAGCCGCGTTGCTTCCGCAGCGGTCGCCAGACGAGGTGCGCGCCGCAGCGCCAGAGTGGTCCTCTGGTCAAGGCGCGCGCCGATGGATGGTGGCCGCTGCGGAGCAACCCTTCGGGCCGGGGCCCTTTGCCCACAGGGCTGCGTCATCGTTCGTCGATGTATCGACATACATCTTCCTCACTCTTCCTTGCCCTGCGGGCAAAGGGCCGCCGGCGCGGCCACGTGGCACAGCGCCAACAGACCCCGATCATTTCGCCATCATCAAGCCGTTCTGGATATCGGTGACCAGGTTCTTGATCCAGCTTTGGTAGTTCTTGTGGATGTAGCGCACCCCGTTCTTCTCCTCGTAACGGAGATTGCTGCTGGTGACGTAATTGATCTGGATCTTTTGCGAATCGTAGTGCACCGCGATCGTGACGCTGAACGCGCGCGGATCGTAGACCGCGTCGACTTCGCCCGGCACGTGCTTCACGATACGCCATCCGCGTTGTGTCAATGCCGAGCCGATGATCGGTTCCACCTTGGCCGAATCGACACCCGCTGGCACCGGAATCGGCGCCGGGTCGGTCAACGGCACCTGCCGGAACGCCATCAGCAACAGCAACGCCGGCATCAGCAGCACCGGCAGCCCCCATTTCGTGAGACGCATGCGCAACATGGTGTTTCCTCCCTGGGAATGCGGCGATCGCGCCGCGCCGGCGAGTGTAGCCGCGCATCCGCAGCGGCAGACTTGGCACGTATACTGATCCGCCAGCAACGAGGGACATAGGGTGCCGGAAAGGATCGAACCGCTCGCCATCGCGGCACGCAGCGCGACGTCCGCGCTCGGCCACGGACTCGCGGCGCAACTCGAAGCCTTGCGCAGCGGACGCGGTGGCCTGCGCGCCAATGATTTTTCCTCGGCACCGCTGGAATGCCGGATCGGACGCGTCGCCGGCGTGGAAGACGCGGCCCTGCCCGCGCCGCTTGCGCACTGGGACTGCCGCAACAACCGCCTCGCGTGGCTGGGATTGCAGCAAGATGGTTTGATGGACGCGATCGCCGGTGCGATCGCACGGCACGGCGCGACCCGCCTCGCGCTGATCTTGGGCACATCGACCGCCAGCATCGGCGCCACCGAAGATGCCTACCGGCGGCTGGACCACGGGCGCTTTCCGGAAGACCTGCAGCGACCGGAAATCCACACGCCGCACTCGCTGGCCGCGTTCGTCGCCGACGCAACCGGCATCGCGGGCCCCGCGCTGACGATTTCGACCGCGTGCTCGTCCTCGGCCAAGGTATTCGCATCCGCCGAACGCCTGATCCGGCTGGGTCTTGCCGATGCGGCGCTGGTCGGCGGCGTCGATACGTTGTGCGACAGCGTGCTGTTCGGTTTCCATTCGCTGGAACTGGTGTCGAAGCAGGCCTGCCGTCCGTTCGACGCGCAACGCGACGGCATCTCGATTGGCGAAGCCGCGGCGTTCGCGTTGCTGGAGCGCGTCGATGCCGCGCCGCACGCGCCGCGCCTGCTCGGCCACGGTGAGTCATCCGATGCGCACCACATGTCGACGCCGCATCCGGAGGGTCGTGGCGCGCAAGCCGCGCTGGACGACGCGCTGGCGCGCGCCGGCATCGGCGCAGACGCCGTCGATTACGTCAACCTGCACGGCACCGCCACGCCCAGGAACGACGAGGTCGAGGCCAAGTTGTTGCCGCGTTTTGCGACGCGCACCCGCGCCAGTTCCACCAAGGGCTTCACCGGCCACACGCTGGGCGCGGCCGGCGCGCTCGAAGCGGTGTTCGCGCTGCTGGCGATCGAGCACGGCATCGTGCCGCCCAACCTCGGTTGCAGCGAACCCATGCCGGAAGCCGCGCCGTGGCTGGCCCTGCAGCCCTCGCCACAACGCGTCGATGTCGCACTCAGCAACTCGTTCGGCTTCGGCGGCAACAACGCGTGCCTGGTGTTCGGACGCGGAGCCGCCGCATGAGCACGCCTCTCGCGCTTTGCATCACCGGCATTGGCGCATGGGCGCCGGGCGCGCCCGACTGGCAAAGCTTGCAAGCCATCGTTCGCGGCGAAGCGGCAGCGACGGACGACGCACCCGCACGTCCCCCCGGCACGATCCTGCCCGCCGCCGAACGCCGCCGCGCGCCCGACGGCGTGCGACTCGCCGCGGAGGTCGCTGCACAGGCAACCGGGATGGCGGGCATCGACCCCGCGACGGTGCCTTGCGTGTTCGCGTCAACCCACGGCGAACTCGCGATCACCGATTACGTGTGCGAAACGCTGGCCCAGTCCCCGCTGGAATTGTCGCCCACCAAGTTCCACAACTCGGTGTTGAATGCACCCGCGGGGTACTGGACGATCGCCACCGGCTGCACCGGGGCGTCCAGCGCCGTGACCGCGCACCACCGGACTTTCGCGGCCGGGTTGCTGGAAGCCGCGGCCTTCGCCTGCGCCGAAGACACGCCGGTGTTGTTCGCCTCGTGCGACGTCGCCTCCACCGGTCCGCTCGCGGAAATGACGTGCACCACGCTGGCGTTCGGGATGGCACTGCTGCTGCGACCGGCTGCAGGCCATGGCGTGCGGCTGAACCTTGCCCTTCACCACGGCGCGGCGGAACCGGTTCCGCCCGTGACAATGCCGGCCGTGGCGGGCGACAATCCGGCCAACGCCGAAGCCCTGGCGCTGTTGTCGTTGCTCGCCGGCACCAAATCCTCGAACCTGCGCTTGCCTTTGTCATCGGGATTGTCACTGGATATGGAGATCGAACCTTGACGGATGCATCCGCCCGCCCGTTCGTGGTCGTGCCCTGCCTCAACGAGGCACTCGCGATACGGAAATTGCTGGACGGCGTGCTGGCGCACTGCCGTGACGTGATCGTGGTCGACGATGGTTCGACCGACGACACCCCGAACATCGCCGCGCAGTTGCCGGTGACATTGATTCGCCATCCCGAGCGCCGCGGCAAGGGCGAAGCCTTGCGCGCGGGGTTTCGCGAAGCCTTGAAGCGCGGCGCCAGCGGCGTGCTGACGATGGACGGCGATGGCCAGCACGATCCCGCCGACATCCCGCGCATCCTCGCCGCCGCGCGCCAGTTCCCCGGCGCGATGATCGTCGGCGCACGCATGCTGGAACGCCATCGCCAGCCGAACGCGCGCAGGCGTGCCAACGATTTCGCCGACTGGGGCATCAGCTGGGGTTGCGGGCGCCCTGTCGCCGATACCCAGAGTGGCCAGCGCTGGTATCCGCTCGCCGCGGTGGAATTGGTGGATTTGCCGGCGCAGGATTTCGTGTTCGAGGCCGCGATCCTGATTGCCGCCTCGCGCGATCTCGACATGCCCATCGTGTCCATTCCGATCGCGTGCCGCTATGAACCCGGCGCGCGCCACAGCCACTTCCGGCCGGTGCGCGACGTGGTGCGAATCACCTGGTACACCTTCTGGCGCGTATTGCATTACGGCCATGTACTGCGGAGTTACCGCACGTCGCATGACAGCGCGCCGCAGGTGTACGATCCCGCGGGCCTGCTCGAAGCGGCGCCACCGACACCGTTGGCCAACGCCAACAGGCCCTGAATGTCCGATACCGCGCCCGTGGATGTCCTGATCATTGGTGGCGGCCTCGCCGGACTCACCCTCGCGTTGCAACTGCGCGACCGCTGCCCCGGCCTCGCGATCCGGGTGGTGGAACGGCGCCGGCATCCGGTGCCGGCCGCCGCCCACAAGGTCGGCGAATCGACCGTGGAAATCGGCGCGCACTATTTCGCCGACACGCTCGGCTTGCGCGACCACCTCGACGCCGCGCAGGTGCGCAAGTTCGGCTTCCGGTTTTTCTTCAGCGAAGGTTGCGCGGAGCTGGATCGCTGCGCCGAACTCGGCATCAGCCGCGTGTTCCCCACCCCGACCTGGCAACTCGAACGCGGCACGTTCGAAAATTTCCTGGGCCGCGAAGCCGAACGCCGCGGCATCGAATTCGTGCAGGGCGTCAGCGTGCGCGCCATCGAGACCGGCGCGCCGCACATGGTGCACGCCGCGCACGGCGACGACACCCGCATCCACCGCGCACGCTGGCTCATCGATGCCTCCGGCCGCGCCGGCCTGCTGCGCCGGCAATTCCGCCTGGACGAGGACAACGGCCATCGCATCGGCGCGGCGTGGACGCGCATCGATGCGCGCCTGCATCTCGACCACTGGTGCGACAACCCGGCGTGGCGCGGGTTGTGTGATCCGCAGGAACGCTGGCGCTCGACGAACCATCTGTGCGGTCCCGGCTACTGGGTCTGGCTGATCCCGCTGGCTTCGGGCGCGCATTCGGTTGGCATCGTGGCCGATTCAACGATGCATCCCGTCGATTCGTTCAACGACTTCGAGCGCATGCTCGCCTGGATGCAGGTCCGCCAGCCTGCGCTGGCGCGGGAACTCGAAACGCGCCGCGATGCCGTGCTCGATTTCGGCTTCCTGCGCAACGTCTCGTACGGGTGCCGGCAAGTCTTCAGCGCCGAGCGCTGGGCACTCACCGGCGAGGCTGCGATGTTCCTCGACCCGTTCTATTCGCCGGGTTCGGATTTCATCGCCATCGGCAATACCTACATTGCAGAGTTGGTCGCGCGCGATTTCGCCGGCCGCGGGGACGCACGCGCCACGCGCCACTTCCAGCAACTGTTTTTCTCGTTCCAGCGCAACACGCTCAACCTGTACCGCGGGCAGTACGCGCTGTTCGGCAACCCGCGCGTGATGACCGCCAAGGTGCTGTGGGATTACGCCTACTATTGGGGCGTGCTGTGTCCGCTGGCGATCGGCGGCCGGCTCACCGATCTTGCGCTGTTCGGCGATCTGGCACCGCAACTGGTGGCGGCGGAAAACCTCAACCAGCGCGTGCAGGCGATGTTCCGCGACTGGCACGCGCGCGGCCGCGCATGCGCCACGCCTGCATGGATGGATCAGCAGGAACTCGCCTGGTTCGCCGGTCTCAACGGGCGCCTGCACGAATGTCTCGACGACGCCGGCATCCGCGCGCGCCTGCGTGAAAACATCGAACTGCTGCATGCGCTGGCCGGCGCACTGGCAGACGATGCCGCGCGCAATGCCCCCGGACTGGCAACCGAACCGCTTCGCCTCGCCGCAGGGACACGCGCGCGGCCCGTGCTGTTCCGCGCGGCGGCGTGAGATTCGCCGCGGCGCCGGGATGTCAGTGGGCCAATTCGAGCTTGCTCGAGACCACCCAGCCGATGTTGCCGAGCTCGTCCGACACCTTCCACCAGATCCCCACCTTGTCGCCGGTGGGATACAGCATCATGCCGGGTTTCAGCTTGCGCACCACCGACGAGTGCAGGTTCGCGTCCGCGTAGAGCTTGGTGGCCTCGGTCAGCCGCACCGCCTGCTGCACGTTGTCGGTCTGCGCATTGGGCGCATTCCGCTGCAGGTCGGCGACCATCTTGGTGAACGCATCCAGATAGGCCATCGCGATCACCTGGCCGATTTCTGTATTGGCGTAACCGCTGGCGCCACCGGCTGCAAACGCGCCCCAGTACCCGCCGCCACCGCCCGACCAGCCCACGTCGGTCTTGTCGGCGTGACCTTGTTCCAGCGCGACCTGCTCGGTGGAACGCACGTCGGTCAACGTCAACACAACATCGGCCGTTTTCTTCGAAAGACTGACGCCGCCAAGCACCGCGCCGGCACCATGCCCGATCAGGCCACCGAGGATGCCGCCGATGTTGGTGCGCCGGGCATTGCCGTTGCTGTTGGCAATGTCGGGCACCAATACGTAGTCGGCCACCTTCATCTGGCCCTTGCCGATGTTCGAACCCACGCGCATCTCACCCTCGCCGGCGAGGTCGCGTTCGGCACGCGCGGCGGCCAGGCCCTTGCCGCGATCGACCAGCGTGAAACATCCCGATTGCGAGACGTACACCTTGATCAGCGCAGCCGGCGACTCGAGATTCATCGACGTCCACCATTGGTTGCCGTTCTGCGGTTCCTGCACCGCCAGCGTGCCTATCCGGCTGCTGCAGCGGGGCATCTGCGGCTGCTCGCTGGGGCCGGCGAAACTCGTCGACGCCACAAGCATGCCGCTTGCGATGATCAGCAAGCAGAGCAACGGCTTGGCTCCTGGAACTTTGGTGCCCATACCAACCCCTCCCTTTCCAGCCTGCGGAAAAACCCGTGATGGCGGCGGCCCCGCCGAAGTCGTCGCGCCCTTGCCCGGCGATCCGCCGGGTTGCATTTTTGTGATGCACATCACACTCTGTCGCCGCGTGTATACGCCTGCAGTGTTCGGGTGTCAATCGAGGCTTTCGGGCTGCCCGATGTTGCCGCAGCACGGGCTACGCCACCTGATATCGGGATATCGGATGCGGCGAGACCCCGCCGGCCGTCAGGCCATGCCACCGTTCACGCCGATCACCTGTCCGTTGACGTAGGACGCGGCATCCGAACACAGGAACGCCACCACGCCTGCGACTTCCGCGGGCGTGCCGGTGCGCGCGGCGGGAATCATCGTCTTCACCTGCTCGGGCGAGAACAACGCGTCGGTGAGATGGCCTTCGATGATGCCTGGCGCGATCACATTGACGGTGATGCTGCGCGAGGCCATCTCGCGCGCCAGAGATCTTGCCGCACCATGCAGCGCGGATTTGGCCGCCGCGTAATTGACCTGCCCGCGGTTGCCGAGCGTCGCCGCCACCGACGACACCGCCACGATGCGTCCGAAGCGAGCACGCGCCATCGGCAACAGCAGCGGTTGCGTCGCGTGGAAGAATCCATGCAGCGACACGTCGATTACGCGCCGCCACTGATCCTCGTTCATCCCCGCCAACGGCGCGTCGTCGTGGATACCTGCGTTGTGCACCAGCGCGTGGATGGGCGCCACTTGCAACAGCCCTTCGATCGCCGCGCGTGTCGCGGCAGCATCGGTGAGATCGAACGTGGCAACCTCGGCACTGCCGCCGGTTTCGCGAATGCCGGCCGCCACCGCATCGGCGCGCACGCGGTTCGCGTTCGCGTGCACGATCACCTGCCAGCCATCACGCGCCAGCGCGGCGCAGATCGCACCGCCGATGTCGCCGCTGCCGCCCGTGACCAACACCCGCTTCGCGTTCATTCCGCGTCCCGTCAATCTGCATTCGAAACGGCGCGCAACATCACCGCCGCGCGACCGGTCGCGAGCACGCTGCCGCGGTGCTCGACACGAAAGCCATATTGCAGGCTGTCCGCCATCGCGATCAAGCACTCCACGTGCACCTGCAGTCGGCCCTCCAGGTCGTCGAGGCGCTCGACGTGCAGGCTCACGTCGCGCAGCGCGACCAGGAATCCCGGCCGGGCGGCGCCGCCGGATGCGCGTTCGCGCAGCGCGCCGTGCACCGCCATCGCCTGCGCCGCGTATTCGCACAGGTTCACCGCGTGCAACACGCCGTCCGCGCGCAGCGGATTGTCCTCTCTTTGATGCGAAGCACTGCGTGCGTGCAGACGCATCGCATCCCATTCGACGACCTCGTCCAGCAGGCACATCGTGCCCTCGTGCGGGATCAGGTGCGCCCAATCGGCCTTCGGCAGCATTGCTTCAGGGCCCTCCACGGAGGTGTTCGGCCGGGGCCATCAACACCGACAGGGTGAAGTGGAACGCGACACCCAGCGCAACCGTCAAGCCGATCGCGCGCAGCACCGGCACGCTGGACAACGCCAGCACCCCGAACACCAGCAGCGCAGACGCGACACATACCAGTGTCGCATGCAACGTGCGCAGGTCTTCGCGCGCGTCGCCCGTTCGGCGTTCGAAGAACAACGCGTAATGCAGGCCCAGCCCCGCCGCAAGTGTCAACGACACCAGATGGAACAGGGACAGCGGAATCCCGCACGCACGCAGCACCACCAGCACCAGCAGCGTCGCGAGCGTCATCGGCCCCAACACGTGCAGCGCACGTCGAGCGCTACGCAGCGCCAGCGTCACCGCGATGCACAACAGCAGCGCGGCGACACCCAATGCGATCAGGATGCGATGCCGATATGCCATCACCAGCGATTCGGTGGAGGCTTTGAGATCCAGCAGGTGCACCATGCCGCCCGTCGCTTGCGTCAAGGCATCGAATGCGGCCGGATCGTTCACGCCACTGAGGGTTCCCAAGCCGACCCAGCCATCGCCCTGCCGCACCAGCATTGATTCCAGCCGCGCACCCAATGGCGACCGTTCGAATTTTTCCGGGGTCAACGGCGGCAGCTCGCGCGCGGCTTCCACGTCCGCCACGAACGGCGCGAACACGCCCGCGCGGAACGGCAGCCCTTCCATCGCCTGCCGCAGCGCGGCCTGCAACTGCGCGGCGTTCGGCAATGTCGCCTGTCGCGCTTTTTGGGTTGCGGCGCTCGGCAGGAAACGCGACGGCAACTCGAACCCGTCCACCGCGTCGATCGCAACGAGTCGATGCATGCGCGGCGCGATGCGTTCGGACAGCGCCAGCACGTCTTCGACAGTCGGCGCACGCAGCACCAACAGATAACGCACGTCGGGCGCGCCGAGTTCCGCGCGCAGACGCGCGTCGCGCTGCAATTCCGCTTTCGGGATCGGCGTCAGCGCAGACAGGTCGTTCTGCCAGAACTGCCCCGGTGCAAACGCGACGACCAGCACGCCGGCGACCGCGGCTAGCCATGGCAGCCAGCGCGGCCGCGGCAGGTGCGCGAGAAAATGCCACGCCTGCGCAAGCCCGGGCGTTGCGGCCATGTCACGCCGCGTTGGCGGCACGATCAACGGCAGCAGCCAGCGTGTGCACACGCCTGCGACGATCAATCCGCCGATCGTGAATACAGCGAGTTGCTGCAGCCCCGCCACGCCCGACGCAAAAAATGCGAGATAAGCGATGCACACCGAAACGATCGCGGTTGCCAGCAACGGCCACAGCTCGCGCACGCATTGCGACGTCGCAACGCCGATGCGGCGATGGCTGAACACCCGCAACGGGTATTCCTGGGCGACGCCCAGCAATGTGAAACCGAACGCCACGGTGATGCCGTGCGCATGGCCGAAGATCAATGCCAGCAGCGCGAATCCGACCACCGCCCCCGACAACAGCGGCAGGGCGGTGACCACGATCGGCACCGTGCTGCGATAGGCCAGCAGCAGCATCAAAACGAACCCGATCGTGGTGATGGCACCGAAGCGGTCGGCCTCGGCGCGCGTATTGCGGCTGGCCTCGACGCCGAACCAGCCCGGACCGCTGATCACGAGTTTTGCCTGCGCTGCACCCGGCAATGAGGCGAAGTGCTTCTGCAGCGATGCGATGGCCGCGGCTTGCGCGCCGGGATCGAAACCGGCCGCTCTCGTCTCCGCGACCAGCAACGCCTCGCCACGATCCGAGAACCACACGCCGTCGACCAGTTTCGGCTGGCGTGCCGGTGCCCACGATTGCGCCAGCTTCAAGGTTTCCAGCGTCGGATCGCGCTTCAGCCACGGCTCCAGCATCGACGCCGCGGGCGAACTCAAATCCTCGACGCGCTGCTGCAACTGCGCGTGCAGGTACGCGGCATCCAAACGATGCGTATCCAGCGTGGACGACAACAGATAGCGATACGGCAGCAGGTTCGATGCGATCTCCGCGAGATCGTTGCCGCCGTTGGCAACCTGCGCGAAGGCGGGATCGTGCGACAGCGCATCCTGCAAACCGCGCGAAAGCGCCGCCAGCCGATCCTGCGGCGCGCCGGAAATCGCCAGCAGCAGCAGGCGTGAACCCGGCCCCTTGCCGATCTCGTCGAGCAGCAGTTTCTGATCGGCGGTGCGCGCCGGCGGCACGAAATCGCGCAAGTCCGAACTGATTTGCAGATGCCGGGCGACGCCCCAGCCGACCGCGGCGATCAGCACCAGCCACACGAACCAGATCGCGACCCGCGCGCCGCGCGTCATTGGCTATTGCGACAACGCGCGGCCAGCGCCGACTCCAGCGGCGCCGCGCTGCGCAGGCCCGCTTCCGCCATGGCGCCGACCAGCGTGATGCTGCTGTCACCGTTGGCGTCGGTCACGGTCAGGCAGCGCGGTTCATGTGCGCGGCCGTCGATGACGATCGACGCGAGCTGGCGCTTGAGTTGGCTGGTGCGCGGCGCGAGCGTGATCACCCAGTGCGCGGTGCCGCCTTGCGCGGACAGCGTGAAATCCTGCTGCAGCGCCGACACGTCGCCGCCCAGCAGCGCGCGGAATCCGGCCAGCATCGCGCCCGCCTGTGGCGCGCGCGCGAGCGGCATCCGGTGCACGTCGCCGCTGCCGCGCTGCACCGACAATTCGCCGTCGCCGATTTTCGCGGTTTCCTTGAACGGCTTGTCGATGTCGCGTTGCATCCGGTCACCGCCCAGCCAACGCAACGTGCCGGACACCACCAGTGGACGATCCAGCACGCCGCGATAACTCACCTGCACGAATGATGTCGATACCGGCGGCGTCCTGGCCATCCCGGACAGCAACGACTCGGCCAGACTGGGCTCGACGGCAAACGCGCCGCACGATGCGGCGAGCGCGAACGCGATCAGCGCGTCACGAAGAGTGCACCTGCTGCAGATTCGGCTGGATCGCATGATGCGCGGCGAGGGTCGTGGGCGGCTGCCAGAAATCATAGAAGTTGAACCAGTTGCAGGGCGCTTCGCGCAGGTGAAGTTCCAGCCGCTCGGCGTAATGACGGATGTACGCGTCGAGCGCGGCGTTGCGATCGGTGCGCGGCAGTTCCACCTGCTCGGCTAGCGTTTCGAAAACCAGATCGTAGCGGTTGCCGCCGCGGTACATGCCGAGGCACAGCACCACCGGCACCTTCAGGAGCGCGGCAATCTGCCATGGCGCCGCGGGAAACGCTGCCTCGGTGCCGAGGAACGGGACCTCGCGCATCAACTCGTGCGGACGCCCGCGATCGCCGAGCAAGGTGATCATCGCGCCTTCGCGCGCGGCCTCGGAAAGCGCGAGCACGATGTCCATGCCACCGCGCGCGGTATCGATGATGCTGTCCGACAACTCCGGCGCCAGCGCCTCCAGCAACTTGGTCAACGCCGGCGTCTTGCTCTTGTCCATCACCAATTTGAGCTTGCAGTCCGGCCGGCCGGCGGCGAGCACGCGCAGCACCTCGAAGCTGCCCACGTGCGCGCCCAGCAACATCACGCCCTTGCCGCGATCGAGGTGCCGATGCAGTTCCTCCACGCCGCGGGTGCTGACGCGGAAACTGTCGATCCCGCGGGCCAGCAGGAACACGCGATCGAGGATCGTGGCCGCGAACGCGTGGATCAATCGCATGACCTGCCACGCGCTGCCCGGCTTGCCGGTGAGACGGCGGAAATAGTCGCGCGAGGCGCGGCGCTCGGGGCCGCGCCGGAAATAGAAATACAACGTAATCGGGTAGAGGATCGATCGCGCGAAGGTGCGCCCGAAATGCAGCCCGATGAAACGGATCAGCCAGATCGCGAACCAGCCGCCGGCTTCCGGACGATCGAGCCAGTGCTCGCTCGTGCCCTGATGTTCCCCTCGCATGACTTCCCCTGTTCGATCCATTGCCGTTGCCACGAACGTCACCCCTGCGCGGCGTGCAGCGTGCCGCGTGCCAGCGGCACCCCGTCCGCGCGCCTGACCGCAAAGCGGATGCATCCAGCCTCGGCCTGCAGCTCAATCGTCGCATCTTCGCCCGGCAGCAACGGCTGCACGAACTTCGCATCCAGTTTTTCGATGCGCACCCCGCGCCACGCGCGCAACGCGGCGGCCACGCGCTCCAGCAATACCACGCCGGGAACGATCGGGTTACCCGGAAAATGCCCGGCCAGCGCCGGATGCGCCGGATCGATCCGCAATGCGGTCTGGAACGAATCGCTCATGCCGCGCCGTCTTCGCCGCGCACCAGCGCCGGCCAGCGCTGCACGATCTGTGCCACGAATCGCCGAACGGGCGGATGCGGAATGTGCCGCAGGTGCCAGCGCCGGAACGCATACTCGCCGGCGAATGCGAGGATCAGCACGATCCAGCAACCCGCTTCCGGATACCACGCCAGCAACGAGCCGGGCAGCGCGAACGGAACGGCGACGCCGAACGTCGCCAGCCAACCGCCCGGCACCGCGAACAACGCGATCAGCAGCGACAACAGCGCCATCGCGCCGAGCAGGCAGGCCCAGAACCACGTGATGCCGCGCGTGTAGTCGCGCACGCCCGGCAGGTCCACGCGCGCCTCGCCTTCGATCACCCGCACGAAGCGCGTGATCAACGGTTCCGCACCGGGCTTCAACGTACGCGCGAACAGCCAACCAATCGCGGCCAGGAACACCACCGGCAAGGCCATCAGCGCAAGCACCGGCCGACCGGTCAGCGCGGGCACCAGCAGCAACGCCGCGAGCAACACCCACACCGCAAACCCGGTCATGCTGCGTCGCCGCCACACCGATGGCAACCATGCCAGCAGCAGCAATGTCGCCGCGGCCACGCTCAACCCATGTCGATGCGACAAGCCCCCCGCCAGCGCGAGCAACCCGCACGCGAGCAGCACCAGCGGCAGCCACGGCACGCGCGATGCGGCGAATGGACGTTGGACGGCGCGCGTGGACATGCGTTCGGGGCGAAATGAATCGGCGGCGAAGTCTATATGATAGGCGGATTGTCCAAGGACGCCTGAACCGGGGAGGAGCATGGACACGCCCACATTCGATTGCGACGTGCTGGTGGTGGGCGGCGGCCCCGGCGGCTCGACCATCTCGACGCTGCTCGCACGTCGCGGCTGGCGCGTCACGATGCTGGAACGCGATCGCCACCCGCGCTTCCACATCGGCGAATCGCTGCTGCCCGCGAACATGCCGATTTTCGAGGAACTCGGCGCGCTGGAAAAACTGCGCGTGCTGGGCCGCCTGAAGCTCGGCGCCGATTTTCCGCGTGACGACGGCAGCTACTACACGTTCCGCTTCGACCGCGCCTTGGGTGACACCAGTCCCTACGCGTTCCAGGTCAAGCGCGAAGACATGGACCGGATGCTGTTCGAGCACGCACGCGAAAACGGCGTCGATGCCCGCGAGCAGGTAAAGGTCGAACGCGTGATGTTCGATGCCGACGGCGTGACGGCACACGTCGATGCCGCGGGCACCAAATCCGCGTTGCGCGCGCGCTATGTCGTGGACGCGTCGGGCCGCGACACCTTCCTCGGCAAGCAGTTGAAGCTGGTCCAGCGTAGCGACAAGCACCAGAGCGCGGCGATGTTCGCGCACTACGAGGGCATCGGCTACAACCCCGATGACCCGGACGGCAACATCATCAGCGTCAATCGTTTCGCGCACGGCTGGGCATGGTTCATCCCGCTGCCGGGCGGCATCACCAGCGTGGGCTGCGTGTGCAAGCCGGGTTACCTGAAAACCCGCCAGGGCGCGAGCAACGACGCATTCATGGCGAAGACGCTGGCGATCGTGCCGGGCGCCGATCGCCGCATCGCCAACGCCCGGCGCGTGTCACCGGTGCGCTTCACGGGCAACTATTCGTACGCGTGCAGCGCGATGGCCGGCCGCCGCTGGATCCTGATCGGCGATGCGTGGGCGTTCCTCGACCCGGTGTTTTCATCGGGCGTGTTCCTGTCGATGTATTCCGCGCAGAGGGCTTGCGAGGTGGTCGACGGAAGCTTGCGCGAGCCAGCGCGGGAAGCGGCGCTGCAGAAGCGCTACGCCAAACATCTGCGCCGGGGCTACGCACGCTTTGCGTGGTTCATCTACCGCTTCAACTCGCCGGTGATGAAGGCGCTGTTCGCCGATCCGCGCAACGTGATGCAGGTGGAACAGGGCGTGATCTCGATGCTGGCCGGCGACGTGTTCGACAACAAACTGGTGCTGTCGAAGCTGCGCATCTTCAAGACCATCTACGCGATCGCGTCGCTGATCAACCTGCGCCGCTGGGCCGCCGATCGCATCGACCGCCGCCGCCAGAACCGCATGCGGATTGCCGCCGACGCCGCGGAATGATCGTCGCGTGATCGAACCGGTCGAACTCCACATTGCGACGCCGTTCGGCGAACTCGCCGCGCTGCAATGGGGCGACGTCGATGCGCCGCCGCTGCTGGCATTGCACGGCTGGCTGGACAACGCCGCGAGCTTCGCCCGGCTGGCGCCACTGCTCGCGGACAGCCGTCGCGTGATCGCGCTGGACCTGCCCGGTCACGGCCATTCCGCGCACCTGCCGGCGGGCGTCCATCGCTACAACAATCTCGACCAGGTCGATCACGTGCTCGACTTCGCCGATGCCTTGAAACTCGATCGCTTCGACCTGCTTGGCCATTCGCTGGGCGCCGGCATCGCATCGCTGACCGCGGCCGCCGCACCCGCACGCATCGGCAAGCTGCTCCTGATCGAGGGCTTGGGTCCACTCGCCGACGACGGCTCGCAGACGCTGGCGCGCTGGCGCGACGCCCACGCGCAACGCGAAACCCCGCGGCGTCCGCCGCGCGTGTTCGCCTCGGCCGAGATTGCGGTGAGGGCACGCGTGGCGGCAGGCGGATTGGACGCAGACGAAGCGCGCCCGATTGTCGAACGCAATCTGCGCCACGTCGAAGGCGGATTCGCGTGGCGCAGCGATCCACGCCTGCGACTCACCTCACCGCTGCGCATCGAGGAACAACAATTGCGGCGCCTGCTTGCGGGGATCTCGGCGCCCACCTTGCTGTTGCTGGCCGAGCCCGCAACGCCTTATCTACCGCCGGCACTGATGGATGACCGCGCCGCCTGCGTCGCCGCCATTCGCGTCGCGCACATCGCCGGGCCGCATCATCTGCACCTGCGACACCCACACGACGTCGCCAATCACATCGGCGCATTCCTGCAGCAATAGAAATCCGAGAAGCGGCGCGGACTCAGCGTCCGTAACGCCGCTTGCGGCGCTGGTACGTGCGTACCGCGCGCAGGAAATCGATCCGGCGGAACGCCGGCCACAACACATCGCAGAAATAGAATTCGCTGTACGCCGCCTGCCAGATCAGGAAACCGGACAGCCGTTGCTCGCCGCTGGTGCGGATGATGAAGTCCGGGTCGGGCACGCCGCCGGTGTAGAGGTAGCGTTCGATGTCGCCGGCCTTGAGATCCGTCACCAGCGATTCGAGCGAACGCCCTTCGGCGGCCGCGGCGTTGAGCAGGCCCTTCACCGCGTCGGTGATTTCCTCGCGCCCGCTGTAGGCGAGCGCGATGGTCAACAGCATGCCGTCATGGCCGGCGGTGGAAAGCTCCAGCGCTTCGCTGGCGGCCACCACGCGCTCGGGCAGGCGATCGCGCTGGCCGATGATCTTCACGCGCACGCGGCCGGATTTCAGGCGCGGCTCTTCCAGCAAGCGCGCGCTTTCGCGTACGAACAGGTCCAGCAGGCACTCGACCTCCGCGGGCGAACGGCCGAAATTCTCGGTGCTGAACACGTACAGCGTCACATGTCGCACGTCGAGTTCGAGGCACCACTCCAGCACCTCGCGCAACTTGTTCACGCCGTACTGGTGCCCGATCGTGGCCTCGAGGCCGATGCCGCGCGCGAAGCGCCGGTTGCCGTCGAGGATCAGACCGATGTGCGCCGGCACTTTCTCGGTGGCCACTTGCCGGGCGAGCGCGCGCTCGTACCAGCGGTAGAGCGGGTACAGGAGCGGTTTGAAGATGCGCCACGGGCGACGGCGAAGATCGGCATACGCGAGGCGCAGCCAGCAGGGGGCGACCGCCACCCTCGCGCTTTCGGCCGGGAGCGGCTCGGAAATGTTGGAATTCATGGCGGGGCATTGTATGCCGGCACGGGCGAAGCGGAGCATGACACGGGCCGCGCTTTGCGGTGCGGCGTGCATCGGTTCACGTTCCGGTATTTGCGAAAAGGCGTTCCGGCGGAGCATCGGCCGTCGATGTCGCGAACGAGGCGCGCCCCTTGAGGACGCACGGGTCCGGCCTCACACATGGTGGAATGGCCCGCGACACTCCGTCTGTGCGAAGCGTGCGGGTCGCCTGTTGCGGCCAGCGGACCGGCCACCCTGCGGAGTCGAGGATGAGCGGGTTCGACTGGCTGCCCTGGCGACGACCACCGCCGCCGATCGACGACGCGTCATGGCGCGATGCGCTGGCCGTATGTCCGCTTGCGCAGCGGCTGGCGCCGGGCGAGCGCCAGCGATTGCGGCTGTTCGCGGCGCGCTTCCTGCAGCGCAAGCGCTTCTTTCCGGTCGATACGGAACTGGATCCGATGCAGCGGCTGCTGATCGCGATGCAGGCGTGCGTGCCGGTCCTGAACTCGGGATTCCGGATGCTGCGCGGCTGGCAGAGCGTGATCGTGTATCCGGGCGAATTCAAGGTGCGCCATCGCCACCACGACGCCGACACCGGCGTGGTCACCGAGCGTGACGAGGTGCGCAGCGGCGAATCGTGGCAGGCCGGGCCGCTGGTGCTGTCATGGGCCGCGGTACAACAGGATCTGCTGCAGCCCTGGGACGGCTTCAACGTCGTCGTGCACGAAATCGCGCACAAGCTGGACATGCTGGACGGCCCGCCCGACGGCGTGCCGCCGCTGCCCCGCGCGATCGAATGGCGAAAATGGATCGACACGTTCCAGCGCGCCTATGATCGTCTTTCCGACGACGTCCATTTGGGCCACGACACCCTGATCGATCCCTACGCCGCGACCAATCCCGGCGAATATTTCGCGGTGACCAGCGAACTGCATTTCTCCGATCCGCGCCGGGTCATGCAAGCCGAGCCCGACGTTGCAACGCTGCTGCAGGCGTATTACGGGCCGTCCCTGGCGCCGTGACGTCGCCGACCGCTACACCAGCCGTGCCCATGCACGCACCGGGAACGCACCCATGCCGGCGACGCGCATCGGTACCGCCGAAAAGCGCAAGCCCTCCGCCGGCAACGCGGCAAGCGACGCCAGGTTTTCGACGATCGGAATGCCTGCGGCCAGCAGGATGGAATGCGCCGGGCGTTCGGCATCGGACGTGTCGTCGATGTTGAGCGCATCGATGCCGACCAACCGCGCACCGCGATCGCGCAGATGGAGCGCGGCGTCGCGGCCCAGAAACGGCCAGCCTTCGGCGTACGCCTCCGTGCCCCAATGCGCGCTCCAACCCGTGTCCAGCAACACCGCCCGGCCGGTGACGTCGATGGCACCGAACGCATGGCGATCGATGCAGCGTCCGCGCATGCCTTGCAGGTGCACCACCACGGCGTCGACATCGGCGATGGCCGCCAGTGGCAACGCCGAGACATCGGGCTGGCCGGGATAGCGGTGGAACGGCGCGTCGATGGCGGTGCCGGAGTTCGCCACCATGTCGATGTGCCCGATCTGGAAACTGACGCCGGCGGCGTAGCGCGCGCGGCTTTCGGCATGGCTCAAATGATCGCTGATGCGCGGCGCCGGCAGGCCGGGGTAGACCGGCTCGCCGTCGTGCACGACGTGCGAGAGGTCGATCAGGTCGGCGCGATCAGCGGCTTGTCCGGCCGCCGGTCCGGCCTTGACCGGACGCTTGTGCGGCTCGGCGATGATGCGCTTGTTGAGGATGCGCACGCCGCCGACCATCAGCAACCGCAGGTCGCGCACGATGTAATCGGCGAGCGCCCGATCATCGATGTCCTCGCCGTCGATGTCGAGGCGGAATCCCTGCCCCTGGATGCCGCCGCCATTGGAAAATTCCACTTCGAAGTCGAAGCAAACCCGCCGGTCGTTGCTGGTCGCCTGCATGGGATGACTCGCCTGACTGGATGCGCCCACTTTGCCTGGCCGCTAGGATTCACGAAAACGAATTTTCCTTTTACCTGCCATAAGAAAAACGATGATCAGTGATCTCGATCTGGTGCGCACGTTCCTTGCCGTGGTCGAGGCCGGATCCTTCACCGCGGCAGCACCCGGCGTTTACCGCTCGCAAGCGGCCGTCAGCCAGCAGATCCGCCGGCTGGAATCCCAGGTCGGTGCGCGCTTATTCGAACGCGGCCGGCGGGAAGTGGCGCTGAGTCACGCCGGCCGGCGCCTGTTGCCGCATGCGCGGCAGCTGCTGAACGCGAGCGAGCAGGCACGTCTGGCGGCGCACGGCACCGATCGGCGCAGCATCCGGATCGGCATCCCCGACGATCTGGCAGGCCTGGTGATGCCCGCGCTCGCGGGCTTGGCCGGCCATGACGGGAACTTCGCGTTCGAGGTCGTGACCGGAACCACCCGCGAACTGCACGCGTCGATTCCGGCACGGCTGGAAGTCGTGATCGGGTTAGCCATTCCACGTTTGCGGGACGGCGTTGAACTGGCGCGTTTGCGGCTGCGTTGGTTTGGCCTTTGGGGCGGAGCGGGCAGCGTTCCCCTGGCGCTGTGCCATGAAGGCTGCCTGCTGCGGCGCCAGGCGCTGGTCGCACTCGATCGCGCAGGCATGGCGTGGCACTTGTGCGTCGCCGCGACCAGTGTGGGCGTCGTGGAGGCCGCCATCGCGGGCGGCCTGGCGGTCGGGCCGCTGTTGGAGGCCGTGGCCCCCAAAACTCTGCCCCGAGCCGAAGCGCTTCCACCGCCGGGCGAGATCGGCATCCGCATGTATGCCGACAGCCATGTCGAACGGCCACTGCTCGACAGGCTCTCGGACGCGATTCGTCGCCGCGTCGACGCGTGCACGCGAGCCAGCGCACGCGCTCGAATTCCCGCATCGTCCGACCGGGCCGGGCGCAAGCAAAGTCGGTCGGGTATGGCCCGCCGACGTGCGAAGCGATGAACACGAACCGGCGTTTGGCCGGTCAGCCTTCCTTCAACCAGCGCGCCGCATCCAGCGCGTAGTACGTCAGGATCGCGTCGGCGCCGGCGCGCTTGATCGACAACAGGGCTTCCATCGCGCACGCGCGCTCGTCGATCCAGCCGTTGGCGCCCGCGGCTTTCAGCATCGCGTATTCGCCCGAGACCTGATACACGAACGTCGGCGCGCCGAAGCGGTCCTTCACGCGACGCACGATGTCGAGATAGGGCAAGCCGGGCTTCACCATCACCGCATCCGCGCCTTCTTCCAGGTCGAGTTGCACTTCGCGCAGCGCCTCGTCGGAGTTGCCGACATCCATCTGGTAGGTGTGCTTGGAACCCCTGCCCAGGCTCGCCGCCGAACCGACCGCGTCGCGGAACGGGCCGTAGAAACTGGACGCGTACTTGGCCGAATACGCAAGGATCCGCGTGTGGACCAGGCCGGCCGATTCCAGCGCCTGCCGGATCGCACCGATCCGGCCGTCCATCATGTCGCTCGGCGCCACGAAATCCGCGCCTGCGCGGGCCTGGGAGAGCGCCTGCTGCACCAGCGCGGCGACGGTTTCGTCGTTCAGGATGTAACCGGTGTCGTCGATCAGGCCATCCTGACCGTGGGTGGTGAACGGATCGAGGGCGTCGTCGCAGATCACGCCCAGTTCGGGGAAACGCGACTTCAGCGCGCGCACCGCGCGCTGGACGAGACCGTCGTCGTTGAAGGCCTCGCGGCCGTCGGCCGTTTTTCTGTCGCCTTCCAGGTGCGGGAACAGCGCCAACGCCGGTACCCCGAGTGCCTGCGCCTGCTCGGCTACCTCCAACAAGGCCTCGATCGACAGGCGCGCCACGCCCGGCATCGACGCCACGGCATTGCGCACCGCGCCTCGGCCCTCCTGCACGAACACCGGCAGGATCAGATCGGACGGGGTCAAGACGGTCTCCCGCATCAGGGCGCGTGAAAAGGCATCGCGGCGCATGCGGCGCATGCGGATGGCGGGGTAGCTCATGCGGATCATCCGGGTACGGCAAAACCCGCATTTTAGCGGCGCACCATCGACCGCCGCCGCCGCGGGTTCCACCCGCGGGGCATCGATGTTCCACAGCGTGACGCCGGTCTCGCCTGCGGAGGGGAATCTGGCATGAATCCTGCTGCCTCAAGTCTGTCGCCGAAAAGCCGATACAAATCCGTGAACTGCAGTCATGTACGACTCAGGTGGTTGCAGTTAAATTGGGGTTAATGCACAATCCGCTCCGCGCGATGTGAAACGTTTCGAAGGCAAAAACTTCAAATCGACCGCAATCTGCTGAAATTGCCATGATTTCCTCATTGACCATCGCCCTGATCCTGATGCTGGTAGCCGCCATGGCCGTGTCCAGCATCAAGCGCATTCCGGAAGGCCAGGTCTACACACTGCGCCGACTGGGCAAGCCGGCCGGCATCCTCACCGCAGGCACCCACGTGGTGGTGCCGCTGGTCGAACGTGTCGCCCACAAGATCAGCATCACCGGTTACACGCTTGCGGTGGACGAACGGATCGAGCCCGAACATCCCTCTGCACCCACGCTGCGTGGGCGCATCTGGTGGCAGGTGCTGGACCCCGAGCGTGCCGACACCGTGATCGATCGCGCCGACGACCTGATCCGGTTGCGCCTGCGCGACGCTGTGCAGGGCGCCGATGCGAGCGACCCGGACTTGCGTTCGCGCAACCTGCGCATCAAGCAGACTTTGAATGGCAGCCTCCGTGAACGCGGGGTGCTGGTGACGCGGGTCGAACTCGACCTCGCCGCCTGAAAGCCGAACCAGCCAGGGAGAAACGGTGAGCCCGCCTTCGAGCGGGCTCCTGTTTTTCAGGTCGGGCTCAATGCATTGAACCCTGTCAAATGGGCCAACGTTGGGCTTCGCTGCGCTCAGCCCAATCTGCGCGCGCTGCTTTTCTGGTAGACACCATCCCATGGAACTCGCGCAAAAACTCGCCGATGGCCTCGCCGGCTTGCAGCTGGAGCTGCCGGAGGACGCGCAAGCGAAACTGCTGGCGTACCTCGATCTGCTGGCGCACTGGAATCGCGCCTACAACCTCACGGCCGTGCGCGACCGCGGGGAAATGGTTCCGCGGCACCTGCTGGACTCATTGGCCGTGCTGCCGTTCGTGCACGGCGAGTCGCTCGCCGACATCGGCAGTGGCGCGGGCCTGCCCGGCATTCCCCTGGCGATTGCCCGGCCCGGTCTCGCGGTGACCCTGATCGAAAGCAATGGCAAGAAGGCGCGCTTCCTGCGCGAGGCCGTGCGCGCCCTGCCCCTCCCGAACGTCGCGGTAGAACAGGCGCGGGTGCAGGATGTGGCCGGCCGCTTCGACACCGTCACCGCGCGGGCGTTTTCCGGCCTTGCCGACATGCTCGCGTGGGGCGGCCATCTGCTGGCCGACGAAGGGCGCTGGCTGGCGCTGAAAGGACGTGCCGATCAGGACGAAATCGCGGGCGTTCCCGAAGGTTTTCGGGTGGTCGCGGTCCATCAGGTTCGGGTTCCGGGCACCGAAGCCGAGCGTTGCGCGATCGAGCTGGCGCGAAGCCAAGCAACACCTCGGGACGCACGATAACCTTTTTGGAGTCGGCTGTCGTGAGAAGTCAGGCCAAGGACGGCCGTTCCGATGTTGCGGGCAAGGGGAAAGGCCCCGCCCGGCCCAAAGTTCCACGCGACAGCGATCATGGATGATCGCACAACCATTCCGATGGTAGGCTAGTCCGCTCTCCGTTCCCGTTTCATCCGTTGCGACCCATGACGCGCATCATCGCCATCGCCAACCAGAAGGGCGGCGTCGGCAAGACCACCACCGCCGTGAACCTGGCTGCCGCGCTGGCGGAGACCAAGCGTCGCGTGTTGCTGGTGGATCTCGATCCGCAGGGCAACGCGACTTCGTCGGCGGGCATCGACAAGCGCGCCACCAAGCCCAACGGCTGCGAAGTGCTGCTGGAAGAAGCGTCGATCGAGGACGCGATCATCGCCACCGAGGCCGGCTTCGACCTGTTGCCCGGCAATCGCGACCTCACGGCGGCGGAGATCAAGCTGGCCGACGCCATCGCGCGCGAACAGCGGCTCAAGGAACAGCTGGCCAAGCTGGGCGATCGCTACCAGATCATCCTGATCGACTGTCCGCCCTCGCTGCACCTGCTCACCCTGAACGCGCTGGCCGCCGCGGACAGCGTGCTGATCCCGGTGCAGTGCGAATCGATGGCACTGGAAGGCCTGACCGACCTGCTCGACACCGTCAAGGCCGTGCGCAAGCGGCTCAATCCGCAACTCGAAGTGGAAGGCCTGTTGCGCACCATGTTCGACGTGCGCACCGCACTCGGCAACGACGTTTCGGCCGAACTCACCAAGCATTTCGGCGAAAAGGTGCTGCATTCGGTGGTGCCGCGCAACGTGCGCCTCGCCGAAGCGCCCAGCCACGGCAAGCCCATCAATCTTTACGACCGCGAATCGCGCGGCGCGATCGCGTATCTCGGCCTCGCTGGCGAAATGATCCGTCGCATCGGCCTCGCACCGGCACGCAGCAGCGGCGACATGCCGCCGCCCGAAAATCCACCGGCCAAGCACAATCCGCCCCCGACGAATCCACCGCGCCCACCGATCATGAAGGTTTCCGCATGAGCGCAGCCAAACGCCGGGGACTGGGTTCCCGCGACCTCGACGTGTTGCTGGGCAACCCGGACGGCGAAACCGCGAACGAGGCGCCAGCGGGCGAAACGCTGAGCAACCTTCCGGTCGCATCGATCCGCTCCGGGCAATACCAGCCGCGCCATCACTTCGACGAAGCCGCGCTGGACGAACTGGCCGCCTCGATCAAGTCGCAGGGCTTGATCCAGCCGATCGTGGTGCGCGCACTCGGCCGGGATCAATACGAGTTGATCGCGGGCGAGCGCCGCTGGCGCGCGGCGAAGAAGGCCGGCCTCGCGGAAATTCCCGCGGTGGTGCGCGACATTCCCGCGCAGTCGGTGCTGGCGGTCGCGCTGATCGAAAACATCCAGCGCGAGGAACTCACGGCGCTGGAAGAAGCGCAGGCGCTGCGGCGGTTGATCGACGAGTTCAAGTTGAGCCAGCAGCAGGCAGCCGATGCGGTCGGGCGGTCGCGCGCGGCGGTCGCCAACCTCTTGCGCCTGCTGGATTTGCCCGAGGCCATCCGCGACCTGCTGGACGACGGCCGCATCGAAATGGGCCACGCACGTGCGCTGCTGACCCTGCCCGCGCCACGCGCGATCGCGCTGGCGGAAAAAGCCGCCGATCAGGGCTGGTCGGTACGCGAGCTGGAACAGGCGGTGCGCCTGGCGCAACTGCCCAGATCGTCTGGCAAAAGCCGATCACGCGACGTCGATCCCGACATCGCGGCGCTCGAGCGCGAGCTTTCGGAAAATCTTGGCACCCGGGTCGAGATCGCGCACGGCCGTGGCGGACGCGGCAAGCTGACCATCCGCTACCACAGCGCGGACGAGCTGGAAGGCATCCTCGAAAAGCTGCGGTGAATCCGCGGCGCGGAGGCATGCCGGCCCGTAAGCCGAGTGTTCGACAGGCGGTCTACTCCGCGTGAACTTGAGGCAACGTCAATTCGATGCGCTGGTGCACGCCCACGCGGGCGACCTGTATCGCTTCGCATACTGGCTGTGCGGCGATCCGTCGCGCGCCGAAGACCTGGTGCAGGAAACCATGCTGCGCGCCTGGCGCGCGCTCGATTCGCTGCACGATGCCGCCGCGGCCAAACCCTGGCTGCTGACGATCCTGCGCCGCGAACACGCGCGCGGCTTCGAGCGCAAGTCGCTCGATCTCACCATCCTCGACGACGGCCTGAAAGACAGCATTCCCGACGATGCGGCTGGCGCCGACCCCGAACAGGCGGGCAGCGATGCCGAATTGCGCGAAGCCATCATGAAACTCGAACCCAAATATCGCGAGCCGCTGCTGATGCAGGTGCTGGGCGGATTTTCCTGCGAAGAAATCGCGGCGGAACTCGGCGTCAAGCCCGGTGCGGTGATGACGCAGTTGTTCCGTGCACGCCACAAGCTGCGCAAGCTGTTGTCCGGCGATGCCGCCGCAGACAACAAGGAGACTGCACATGGAATGCCTTGAGTTCCGCCGCCGGTTGGCCGCCGAGCCCACTTCGCGCGACATCGAATTCCTCCGGCATCGCGACGCTTGCCACGCCGGCTGTACCGAAAGCTGGTGGCGCGCGCAGCGCTTCGAGCGGCAACTCGGGCGTGCGCTGCAATCGGTCGAGGCGCCATCGGACCTCGCCGAACGCGTGCTGCTGGCACAGGCCACCTCGCTGCGCTCTCGCATGCGCCGGCATTGGCAAATCGGCCTGGCGCTGGCGGCTTCGCTGCTGGTCGCACTGGTCGTAGCCGGTTACGCATGGAACCTGCGCGCGGGCGACAACGGCGGCGTACTGGCGGGCATGGCCATCGCGCACGTGCGCAGCGAAGCGTATTCGCTCACGATGACCCAACCCGTCGGCGACGCGCAATTGCGTCCCGTGTTCGCGAAGCGGGGGGTTGCCCTGCGCGGCATGCCGGTTCACGCCGTGTTTGCGGCCGATTGCAGGGTCGGACCGTACCGCGCGGTCCATCTGGTGCTGCGCGAAAACGGCGACCCGATCACCGCGCTGTATGTTGTCGGCCACCGCATCGCCGACGCGCGCGACTTCCATCGCGCCGGTTGGCGGGGGCGCGAAGTGCCGATGGGCGGCGGCACGCTCGTGCTTCTCGGCAACGGCAGCGCAGGCTTCGCCGCCGCCGAACGCGCGATGGCGGAAGCCGTGCTGGGCCCGGCGCAGCGCGCACTTGGCTGACCGTTCGGGCAGGCGTCCCGCGCATCGGCGATAATCCGCCCTTGTCCCACGCAAGGCGCCACCGATGCCCGAGCTCTCCGTGGTCGTGCCCGTGTTCAACGAGCGCGACAACATCCCGCCGCTGCTCGCCGAGATCGCCGCCGCGCTGCGTGGGCGCGTCGATTACGAAGTGGTGTACGTGGACGACGCGAGTTCAGATGATTCGCTCGATGTGCTGAAGGCCGAGCGCGCGAAGCACCCCGAATTGCGCATCGTGCGGCACCTCAGGCAAAGCGGCCAGAGCACCGCGATCCGGAACGGCGTGCGCGCGGCACGCGGCGCGTGGATCGCGACGCTGGATGGCGATGGGCAGAACGATCCCGCGGACATTCCGAAGCTCCTTGAAGCCCGCACGGCGGCCGATGAGAAAGTGAAACTGTTCGCCGGCTGGCGCGTCAATCGCCGCGACAGCTTCAACAAGCGCATCTCGTCGAAGATCGCCAACGGCGTGCGCTCGCGGATGCTGCGCGACGCGACGCCCGACACCGGCTGCGGTCTGAAGCTGTTCGAACGCGAAACCTTCCTCGCGCTGCCCTATTTCGACCACATGCACCGCTACCTGCCGGCGCTGGTGAAGCGCGCAGGCTTCGCGAGCGTCAGCATCGCGGTCGGACACCGCCCGCGCACCCGCGGCGTGTCCAAGTACGGCCTGCTCGATCGACTGTGGGTGGGCCTCGCCGACTTGCGCGGCGTCGCGTGGCTGATGCGCCGCGCGAAGGTGACCGACGTCGAGGAACTCTGACGGGCGGGTCACGATGACCAACGCTTCCTCGGACGCCATCGAAGATGCCACGCCTGATGCAGCCGTGCAGGCCCGAGCGGTGCTGCGCGACGTGTTCGGGTATGGCGCTTTTCGTGATCGCCAGCAGGCCATCATCGAACATCTGGTGGCGGGCGGCGACGCGCTGGTGTTGATGCCGACCGGCGGCGGCAAGTCGCTGTGCTACCAGATCCCCGCGTTGCTGCGGGAGGGCACTGCGGTCGTGGTTTCGCCGCTGATCGCGCTGATGCAGGACCAGGTGGAAGCGTTGCGCCAGCTCGGGGTGGCGGCGGCGTTCCTCAACTCCAGCCTCGATGTGCCCGCGCAAAACGACGTCGAGCGGCGCTTCCTCAGGGGCGACCTGAAACTCCTGTACGTCGCGCCCGAACGGTTGCTCACCGCGCGTTTCATCGACCTGCTCGACCGTACCGAGGTCTCGCTGTTCGCGATCGACGAAGCGCATTGCGTGTCGCAATGGGGTCACGATTTCCGGCCCGAGTACCGCGAACTCACGGTGTTGCACGAGCGCTTTCCCGACGTGCCGCGCATCGCCCTGACCGCGACCGCCGACACCCCGACCCGGCGCGAGATCGTCGAGCGCCTGGCGCTCGGCCGAGCCCGCCAGTTCATCTCCAGTTTCGACCGGCCCAACATCCGCTATCGCGTCGTGCAGCGGGACCAGCCGCATCAGCAATTGAAGGCGTTCCTGGCCGGACACCGCGGCGAATCCGGCATCGTCTATGGCTTGTCACGGCGCAAGGCCGAGGACACCGCCGCGTGGCTCATCGAACAAGGCGTCGAGGCGCTGCCGTACCACGCCGGACTCGATGCGGCCACGCGCGCCGCCAACCAGCAGCGTTTCCTGCGCGAAGACGGCATCGTGATGTGCGCGACCATCGCCTTCGGGATGGGTATCGACAAACCGGATGTGCGTTTCGTCGCGCACCTCGATTTGCCGAAGAGCCTCGAAGGCTACTACCAAGAAACCGGGCGCGCCGGCCGCGATGGTCTGCCGGCCGAGGCATGGATGACCTACGGCCTGAGCGATCTCGTGACGCTCGCGCAATTCATCCAGCAGTCCGACGCCGACGACGCGCGCAAACGGCTGGAACGCAGCAAGCTCGACGCGCTCTTGGCGTTTGCCGAATCCACCCGCTGCCGCCGCCAACAACTGTTGGCGTACTTCGGCGAGACGCTCGAACAACCGTGTGGCAACTGCGACAACTGCCTCGACCCGCCGCCCACGTGGGACGCGACCGAGGCCGCGCAGAAGGCGCTGTCATGCGTGTACCGCACCGGGCAGCGGTTCGGCGTCGGTTACCTGATCGACGTGTTGCTGGGCAAGGACAACGCGCGCATCCAGGCGCAGGGCCACGATCATCTTTCCGTGCACGGCATCGGCGCCGGACTCGATGCGCGGCAATGGCGCGGCGTGTTCCGGCAACTGGTTGCCCGCGGCCTGCTGAGTCCCGACCTCGAAGGCTACGGAACCTTGCACCTGACGCCGGCCGCGCATCCGGTCCTGCGCGGCGACGAAACCGTGCACCTGCGCCGGGAGCCGGACCGTGCGCAGCGCCGCGCCAGCCGTCGTGCGGATGCTTCGGGCAACCGCCGCAGCCTCGACATCGCGCCGCACGAGGAGCCGTTATGGAATGCCCTTCGCGACGCCCGGGCGCGATTGGCGAAGGAACAGGGCGTGCCCGCCTACGTGATCTTCCACGACGCCACTCTCTACGCGATGCTGCGCGAACGTCCCCAGGACCGCGAGGCGCTGGCCACCATCAACGGTGTCGGTGCGCTCAAGCTGGAGCGCTACGGCGCGCAGTTCCTGGCCGTGTTGCGAAACACCTGATTCTGGTGACACGTGCAGTAACGGACACGAGGAGGGTTGAACGCTCCGCGCCGCCTCATGACCTCCGTCGGATGCCAAGCTCATCCCACCAGTGCCAAGGCGCTGTCGAAATGCGCGCCATTGGCGCGACATGGTGATGAGCAGGCACCTTCGCCCGCTTCCATCCAGCAAGGAGAACGCCATGAAGTACTCGATCCTGATCCTCGACACCCCGGAAACCGCGGCACGGTTCCAGGGCCCGGAAGGCGCGCGGTACATGTCGCAATGGCAACCCTTCATCAAGGCGTTGACGGATGCCGGCATCTACGTTGCCGGCGCCGGCCTGCAGCCACCGGACACCGCCACCACCTTGCGTTTCAACGGCGACAAGCGGCTGGTGCAGGATGGTCCCTATGCCGACACCAAGGAGCAGCTCGGCGGCTTCTACATGATCGACGTACCCGACCTCGACGCGGCGCTGGAATGGACGGCGCGCACGCCGCGCCTGCCCGGCCAGGCGTTCGAGGTGCGACCGAACCTGGTTCCGCCGGGCAAGCAATGAATGCGCCGATCCGCCGCGATCCGACCCTCGCCCTTTTCGCCACACTCATGAGCATGGACCACGATCCGGCGATTGCCCTGTTCGCTGCCGTCGCCGCGCATCATGGCGAAACGTGGGTGCCCAGCGGTTCCCCGAAGTTCGGCGCGAACGGGTTGCGCGTCAACGGCAAGATCTACGCCGCGCTGATGCGTTCACGCCGTCTGTTGTTGAAACTGCCGCCAGCACGCGTCACGGAATTGCTCGCGACCAGGCGTGTGGAACGCTTCTAGAGCGGAGGCCGCGCGATGAACGGCTGGGTCAGCTTGACGCCTGCCGCCGCCGACCATTGGATCGCGCTTGCGGATGAAGCGCACCAATGCGTCGCCGGCGAAACCCAACGCAAAAGGAAACTCCGATGAACTTTTCGATTGTGATCCATGATACTGCCGAGGCCTTCGCCCGACGCGAAGATCCTGCCCAGCGCCTCGCGTTGTTCGCGCCGCTGGCCGCCTATCTCAAGGCCCTGAGCGATGCAGGCGTGTTCGTCGGCGGCGCCGGCCTCGAAGCCCCCGCAACCGCCACCGTGCTGAGTCAGTCCGGCAACGCGTGGCAGGTGCAGGACGGCCCGTTCGCCGACACCAAGGAACAACTCGCCGGCCTGATCATCATCGACGTGCCCGACCGCGCCAGCGCGCTGGAATGGGTGCGCCGTTTCCCGATGTTGCCAGGCCGCAAACTCGAGCTGCGCGCCAATCTTTCCCCGCCGCAAGAATGAGCGAAGCGGCGCGGCAGGCGGTCGAGCGCGCGGCGCGTGATTCGCGTTCGCGCCTCGTGGCCTTCCTGGCCGCGCGCTCTCATGACCTGGCGGCAGCGGAAGACGCGCTCTCCGATGCGTTTCGTTCGGCACTGGAAAGCTGGCCGCGCGACGGCGTACCCGACAAACCGGAAGCGTGGCTGCTGACGGCGGCACGCAGGCGCTTGATCGACGCGGCGCGCCACGCGCAGGTGCATGCGCAGGCGACCCCCGAGCTCACGGCTGCCCTGGACGATGCGCAAGTGATCACCAACGATCGCGAACACGAATTTCCCGACGAGCGCCTGAAGCTGCTGTTCGTGTGCGCGCACCCGGCCATCGACGCCGCGGCGCGCACACCATTGATGCTGCAGACCGTGCTGGGCCTCGACGCCGCCCGCATCGCCTCGGCGTTCCTGGTCAAGCCGTCCGCGATGGGCCAGCGCCTGTCGCGCGTCAAGACCAAGATCCGCGACGCCGGTATCGCGTTCGAAATCCCGCGCGGCGACGAGTTGCCGCAACGGCTCGATGCGGTGCTTGAAGCGATCTACGCCGCTTATGGCAGCGGTTGGGACGATGTCGCCGGCGCCGATCCGCGCCGCAAGGGCCTCGCGGTCGAAGCACTCGAACTCGGCGCGCTGCTGGTGCGCCTGCTTCCGGACGAACCGGAAGCGCTCGGCCTGTCGACGTTGATGCTGTATTGCGAATCGCGCCGCAATGCGCGGCGCGGGCCGGATGGCGAGTATGTGCCGTTGAGCGAACAGGACGTGACGCTGTGGTCGCAGCCGATGATCGAACAGGCCGACCGCCTGCTGCGCAAGGCGGAACGCATGGGCCGGCTCGGCCGCTTCCAGCTCGAAGCCGCGATCCAGTCGGTGCACGCGCAACGCGCACGCACCGGCAACACCGATTGGGAATCGATCGCGCTGCTGTACGAGGGCCTGGTGCGGATCGCGCCGACCATAGGCGCGCTGGTCGGCCGCGCCGCCGCGGTCACGCAGGCGCGCGATCCGCAAACCGGCTGGAGCCTGCTGCAGCGGATTCCACCTGACACGATCGCCAATTACCAGCCGTACTGGGCGCTGGCGGCGCATCTGCTTGAGCTGATGCATCGCCCGGACGAAGCGCGCGTCGCGCGCGAGCGCGCAATCGGGCTCTGTGAAGATCCCGCGATGCGCACATTCCTGATGTCTCTCCCACAACACCACCACCGCTGAGCGCCGGTACTCTCCAGGTGATCTGATCAAGTTGTCGTCATTCCGGGGCGATCACCGGCCGTACCGGTATCGAACCCGGAATCTGCCTTTGAAAACGACCCAGGCAAAGAGCAGATTGACTCGCGCCATCCTTGGCGCTCGCGCTTCGCGCGCGTTCGCTTCGCTCCACCTTCGGGCCGCCTACGGTCGTTCGCGTTTGCAGCCCTGCAAACGCGGTCGGCCCTGTCGCGCGCATGGCGCGCTCCTACGAAAGGCGCAGCGGAGCCCACGCGCGTCAGCGCTTGCCCTTCGCCAACGGCAGATCCGCACGCCGCCACGCGTCCAGCCCGCCGGCCAGCGTCGCGACGTTGGTGAAGCCGGCCTTGACCAGCCGCTTGGCGGCCTTGCCCGACTCCATGCCGTTCCTGCACACGGTCACGACCTGCAGGTCCTTCGCCTTGGCGAGGTCCTTGTTCTCGGGATCGAACTGGCTGGGTGCGATGTGCTTCGACCCGGTGATGTGGCCCTTCTCGAAGTCCGCGATCGCGGACATGTCGATCACCAGCGGCTCGCCGCGATTGATCATCTGCACCAGCGCGCCCGGCGTCAGTTCGCGGAAGCCGCGGAACTGGCGCGACACCTCCAGCGCGATCAGCGCGAGGATGATCACGATCAGCGCCGCCACCAGCAGAACGTGGTTGGCGATGAATTGCGGCAAGCGGGTCAGGAACTCATGCATCGTGGTGTCTTGATCGAAGGGGAGCCGGCCATTATCGGAGAACAGGAGAAATGCTGCATCCGAAGCGGCTGTTGTGGAGAGTCAGAGCCTGCCCCCGAGACGCTTCTGATCGGGGGCCATGGATCGCCGTTCTGTATACGTGAGCTTGCAATGGTCCGGTGAACGTTTGACTGCGGCTGGGCAGCGATCAGGCTCAATCGCACTCATTGCTGCGGCGAAATGTCCGGCAACCCCGACTCCAGCCACCAGCGCTTGGCTTGCGCGTCCCAATGCCAGGTCTGGTGGTCCATCACGCTGTAGACGCGCTGGCTGGATTTGACGATCAGGCCGATCGTGGCGGTCTGCTCGATGGTGTCGGGCCCCGTGGCCATCGGACCGGAGGCATCGTATTCGGCCACGCGCACGGTGTTGTAGAGGGCCTTCTGCTGGTCGGTCAGCGGATGCGCGGCGCGCACCGCCGGATCGACAAAGTTCCACGCGCTCTGGAAATCGCCCCAGCGCAACGCGGCGGCGTAACCGTCCAGCGTGTCGTCGCGCAGGTTGTTCTTGTTTTGCACCGTCGCACATCCGGCCAGCAACAACAGCGCAGCACCCGCAAGCATGATTCGACGCATCACGATCTCCCGGCAACGACCCGCCGCCGATTGTGCCGGATTGCGCCTACGGGCGCAGCTTGGCGAAGAAGCGCGCGGTCAGCAGCGTCGCGGGGCGCTTTTCACCGACGATTTCGCACACGACGTCGATGTGCCCCTTGCCGCGCGCGCGCAACGCATCGGCCAGGCGTGCCATCGCACCGGATTCGGTGAACCGCGCGACGCCGCGCAATTCGCTCCATACCGGTTCCTGATAGCGCAGTTCCGAATTGCCCACGTAGATGTCGCAGGCGAGCGCCTGTGCACGCAGGCCCAATTCGACCAAGCCCCACCCGGCCAGCGTCAGCAGCGACGCCATGCTGCCGCCGAATGCACAACCCTTGTCGTTGACGTTGGGCGCGAGCGGCGCGGTCATTTCGAGCAGGTCGCCGGTGTAGCGTCGCACCTTCAAGTCGATGGCATCGGCCAGCGGAATGGTTTCGCGGATGTGGGATTCGAGTGCCGCCGCGGCGGCGGAGTCGCGATCGTTCATCACGCAAGTGTGTCGCGATACGCGCGGCCCGACAAGACTCATCCGTGCTCGCCTATCATCGCCGCATGGTTCGAACCCGCCCGTTCGCCGGCATCCGCGTCGCGATCACACGTCCAGCCGGTACCGGCGCGGCGTGGGCGCGCCGCGTCCGCGAACTCGGGGGCACGCCGCTGCTGCTGCCGGGCGCGAGCCTTCGTCCCGCGTCCGACACGCTCGTTGCCCGCAAGGCGCTGCTCGCCGCGCTGGCGTGCGACCTCGCGATCTTCACCAGCCCCGCGGCGGTGCGCTTCGCGCAGCGACTCGGCCTGCCCGGAACACATGCGCACATCCTGGCGCCCGGCGCCGGCACGCTGCGGGCCTTGGCGCGCGCCGGTTTCGCGCACCCCGAAGCGCCCGCGCGCGAGGACAGCGAAGGCATCCTGGCGCTGCCGGTGCTGCAGCACATCGGCGGACGGCGGATCGGCATCATCGGCGCGGCGGGCGGGCGCGGGTTGCTGGATCGCGAACTCGCCGCGCGCGGCGCGACGGTGCTGCGCGCGCATGTCTATCAGCGCCTGCCGGCGCGGCTCGACCGGCGTCATGCCGAAGCCTTGCGGCGGCACCAGCGCAAGCCACTGTACGTCTTGCTGTCCAGCGCGGAAGCGCTCGCCAACATCCTCGCCGCGTTGCCCGACGATGCGCGACGCGCGCTGTGCGCCGGCAGCGCCGTCGTCAGCAGCCCGCGCCTGGCCGCCGCGGCGCGCAAGGCAGGCTTCGCGCGCGTGTTGCGCGCCGCATCGGCGCGCGCCGATGCGATGCTCGCGACCGTCGGCGACGATGCACGCGGCGGGCGCTGCTAGCATGCCCCCATGATCGAAGACCCTGCCGAAGAAGCCCCCATCGAACCCAAACCGCGCAAGCCGCGCGGACGCGTGCCCGGCCTTGCCGCGCTCGCGGTGATCGTCGCAATCGTGGCGCTGGCCGTGGCGGCGTGGAGCGTCTGGCGCCTGCAGCGCTTCACGCATTCGGAGGAAGCCGCGCGCAAGCAGGCTGCAGCCACCATCGCGAGCCTGCAAAGCCAACTCGCGGCCGGCAACCAGCAGGCGCAAGCGGGCAGCCACCGCATTGGCACGCTGGAAACCGGCGTCGACGACCTCCGTGCAACCGCGCAAGGCCTCGGCCGCCGCGTCGCCAACCTCGAAACGGCATTCACGAATTTGAATGGCCAGCAGCAGTCGGGCCGCGACACTCTGCTGCTCAACGACGCCGAAATGCTGCTGCGCACCGGCCAGCAACGCTACGACCTGTTCCACGACAGCGCCAGCGCATTGAAGGCCTATTCGCAGGCGATCGAGGTATTGGCGCAGGTGCAGAACCCGGCTTACGCGCCGGTGCGCGCCAGCGCCACCACCGAGCGCGACGCCCTGGCCGCCGCCGCGCCGCCCTCGCGGCAGGCAGCGCTGGACACCCTTTCGCGTCTGCGCAGCCAATCCGCGGCGCTGGCGTTGGCGAACGGCGGCCCTGCCTCCGCATCCTCCACCGCCAAGCCGGGCTTCTGGTCGCGCGTCGGCCACGCCTTCAGCGGCATCGTCAGGGTCAGCCACGACAACGACAACGCGGCGCCGCTCGCCGATCCGCGGCTCGCGCCGCAGGCGCTGGCGCTGGACTTTGCGCAGGCCCAGGAAGCGCTGCTGGCGTTCGATGAAACCGGTTACCGCGACGCCCTGCAACGCGCGGATGCCCTGCTGGCCGCACAGTACGATCCGCAAGATGCCGGCGTGAAGGATGCACGCGCGCAGATCGCGAACCTGCTGGCACAGCGCGCATCGGGTCCGGCGCCGCAACTCGGTGGCGCGCTGGCGCAACTGCAGAGCCTGCGTGCTGCCCAGACGCCGGTCGCGCCGGCGCCGTCCGCATCCGCGGCCGGCAGCGGAGCCAAGCCATGAAAGGCAAGCGCTGGCTGGCCCTCGCGATCATCATCATCGTGCTGGCCGCGATTGCATTCGTGTGGCTGGCGTCCGATCCCGGCTACGTGTTGATCCGCTTCCGCGGCTGGCGCATCGAGGCCACCGTGGTCGGGGCGGCGGCGATCCTGGTGGCCGCCTGGATCGCGATCGGCATCGTGTGGTGGCTGCTGCGCTGGCCGTTCGGCGCGCTGTCGCGGCGGCATCGCCGCCTCAGCCAGGAACGCCTGCGCGACGGCCTGGTGGCGATGGCCGAAGGCCGCCACGTGGAAGCCACCCGCACCTTGCAGCGTGCGGCGCAGTATTCCTCGTTGCGCTCACCTGCGTTGTTGTCCGCGGCCGATGCCGCGCACCGTCACGGCGACACCCAGCGTGCGCTGGAAGCGCTGGACGAAGCCGCACAGCATGCCCCCGACGCCGCGCGCATCGTGCGTGCACGCATCCTGCGCGAAAGCGGTCGCGCGGACGAAGCCTTGCAACTGCTCGCACCCGGCGCCGAGGCCGGCAAGCTGCCGCCGGCCGGCTGGCACGAGTACGCGCTGGCGGCGCTCGCCACCGGCCAGCCCGAAAAGGCGCGCACGGCCCTGGAACCGCTGCGCAAATCCGACATGCTGGGTGCGGCCGGTTACGCGGAACTGGTGGACGACGTGCTCGGCGCCTCGCTGCGCAAGGCGGCCGACGCCGCGGCGCTGCAGGTGCTTTGGAAACGCGCCACTCGCCAGCAACGCCAGATGCCGGCGCTGTTGGGCGCGTATGCGCGCCGCGCCCACGCGCTGAATGTTTCGCACGATGCGCTCGACGCGATCGAGGATGCGCTGAAGCGCGAATGGAACCCCGAACTCGTCGCCGCCTACGGCGACGCCACGCCGCCCGCCGACGCCGCTGCGCGCCTGCGCGTCGCGCAGCGCTGGCTGGATGTCCACCCCGGCGACGACGCGCTGCTGCGCACGCTGGGCGTGCTGTCGATGCGTGCGTCCGATCCGCGCGACGCGCGCGAATACCTGGTGCGCGCGCTGGCACTGAAGCCCACCGCCGCGAGCTGGGCGGCATTGGGCGACGTGCAATCCGCGTCCGGCGAACCCGACGACGCCACCCGTTGCTACGCCAATGCGTGGAAGTGTGAACAGGGCGAAGCCATCGCGCCCGCACTGCACGAAGCCGGCATCGATACCGCGAACGTCACGCTGGAAGAACGCGACGAGCACGGCATGCCGCGGCTGCCGGGCGAGCAATCTTCGCCCGCACGGTAGCCATGGCCATCTGGAAGCAACGCGTCGATCTCGAAACCGTGAACGCCTGGAGCGCGCGCACCCTGATGCAGGCGCTCGACATCCGCATCACCGAGCTCGGCGATGATTACCTGCGCGGCACGATGCCGGTGGACGACCGCACCCGGCAGCCTTACGGCATCCTGCACGGCGGCGCCTCGGTGGCGCTCGCCGAAACGCTGGGCTCGACCGCGGCGATGTTGTGCTGTGACGACGGCCGCGCCGCGGTCGGCCTTGAGATCAACGCCAACCATCTGCGTGCGGTGCGCGAAGGCAGCGTCACCGGCACTGCACGGCCGATCCACGTCGGCCGCAGCACGCAGGTGTGGGAAATCCGGATCGAGAACGAAGCCGGCGAACCGACCTGCATCGCGCGGCTCACGATGGCGGTGGTACCGGACAGCGCGTTTGCGCTGCGGAAGTAGCGCCATCTCGCCTCCTGCGACGGTGCGGCCCTAACCTCGGCGGTATGCCCGCTCCTACAATCGCACCATGGAAACCACCCTGCTGATCGTGCTCGTCGCGCTGGCCGCGCTGACGGTCATCCTGTTGTCCGTGCTGTTGCTGCGCCCGCACGGCGACGCCACGCTGCGCGAGAAACTGGATGCGCTGCGCGGCGACAGCGAACGCGTCGAACGCGTGCTGCGCGACGAGCAGCGCGCCGGCCGCACGGAACTCGCGCAGTCGTTCGAACAATTCCGTGGCCACGTGCAAGCGCAACTCGATACCGTCAGTACCCAGCAGCGCCAGCGCATCGAGGAATTCTCGACGCGGCTCGCGCAATTGATCGAGCGCACCGACCGCGGCGGCGAAGCCCTGCGCAACCAGTTGATCGAGGATGCCCGCACGGCGCGCGCGGAAAGCCAGGCCTCGCTGAAGCAATTCAGCGAACAACTGCAGGCGGCACTGAAAGCCTTGACCACCGACAACGAGAAACGTCTCGCCGAGGTGCGCGGCACCCTCGATGTCCAGTTGAAGACGCTGCAAACCGACAACGCCGCGCAGCTCGACAAAATGCGCGAGGTGGTGGACGAGAAATTGCAGAAGACGCTGGAAACGCGCCTCGGTCAATCGTTCGGCGTGATCGCCAAGCAACTGGAAGCCGTGCAGCGCGGCCTCGGCGAAATGCAGACGCTGGCGGTGGGCGTCGGCGACCTGAAGCGCGTGCTCTCCAACGTGAAAACCCGCGGCACCTTCGGCGAAGTGCAACTGGGCGCGCTGCTGGAACAGGTGCTGACGGCCGATCAGTATGCCTCCAACGTCGCCGTCGTCCCGCATTCCGGCGAGCGCGTGGAATATGCGATCCGCTTGCCCGGACAGGATGGCGGTGCACCGGTCTGGCTACCCATCGACTGCAAGTTTCCGATCGAGGATTACCAGCGCCTGCTGGACGCGCAGGAACGCGCGGATGTGGAAGCCGCATCCGCCGCCGCACAGGCGCTGGAGCGGCGCGTGCGCGACGAGGCGAAAACGATCCACGGCAAGTACGTCGCACCGCCGCACACCACGGATTTCGCGATCCTGTTCCTGCCGGCCGAAGGCCTGTACGCGGAGGTGATCCGGCGGCCCGGCTTGTTCGAGGTGCTGCAGCGCGAACACCGGGTGACGGTGGCGGGGCCAACTACGCTGACGGCAATCCTCAATGCGCTGCAGATGGGCTTCCGCACGCTCGCCATCGAACAGCGCAGCAGCGAAGTGTGGCGGCTGCTCGGCGAGGTCAAGACCGAATTCGGCAAGTTCGGCGGGATCCTGGAAAAAGCCGAAAAGCAGTTGAACACGGTCAGCAAGAGCATCGGCGAGGCCGGCCGCAAGACCCGCACGATCAGCCGCGCATTGCGCGACGTCGAATCGCTGCCGGCCGCGGAAGTGCAAACGCTGCTGCAGGATGCGGCACTGCAGGATTTCGATGACGACGGCTCGCCGGAACCGGCGAAAGCCGATCCGGACCGGCCTTGACACAGCAACTCCTGATGCGCCGTGCCGATGGCGCTAAACTGCGCCGTTCGATATCCGACGAGGCAGATCGATGACCGAACCCCGCAAACCTTCGCAGTGTGCCGCCGCCCGGCCGACCACCCCGGAAGTCACGCGTGAACAGGCCATGAACGCGGTGCGCACGTTGCTGCGTTGGGCCGGCGACGAACCGACCCGCGAGGGCCTGCTCGACACGCCCAAGCGCGTCGTCAGTGCCTACGAGGAGTGGTTCTCGGGCTATCGCGAAGATCCGCAGGAATACCTCGCGCGCACCTTCGAGGAAGTCGCGGGTTACGACGAAATGATCGTGCTGCGCGGCATCCAGTTCGAATCGTTCTGCGAACACCACCTGGCGCCGATCATCGGGCGCGCGCACGTCGGCTACCTTCCGGACGGAAAAGTCGTCGGCATCTCGAAGATCGCGCGCGTGGTGGACGCCTTCGCGCACCGTTTCCAGGTGCAGGAAAAACTCACCGCGCAAATCGCGACCTGCATCAGCGAAGTGCTGCAGCCGCGCGGCGTCGGCGTGGTGATCGACGCGACCCACCAGTGCATGACCACGCGCGGCGTGCACAAGCGCGGCGTGTCGATGATCACCAGCCAGATGCTCGGGCTGTTCCGCGAAGACGCGCGCACCCGCGCCGAGTTCCTGAACTTCATCGACATCGACGGCGGCCATTAGGATCGCCTCCTCCTGCTCGTCATTCCGGGGCTGTCCGCGCTGTTTGCGGACAGAACCCGGCTGCGTTTGCGGGACTGCAAACGCGAACGCCGGAGGCGGCGCGCAGCGCGAGCGCCATGGACGGCGCGCGTCAATCGGTATGCAATCCTGCCGGTACTTGTAAGTCGAAACCGATTCCGGATCGCGCTGCGCGCGTCCGGAATGACCACAGCGGTGGATCGCCGTTGCTGGCCGACGAATACGCGTTGCTCATGCTGTACCCGTGCCCGGAGCCGCATCGCGTTAAACTTGCCCGCTTGTCCGCCCGCGTGCCTCACGCCGCATGACCGAACCCCAGCTTCTCGAACATCCGCGCCGCCGCGCGGCCGTGATTTTCATTTTCGTCACGGTGGCAATCGACATGCTGGCCTTCGGGATCATCATCCCGGTGCTGCCGCACCTGATCGTCGAGTTGGTCGGCGGCAGCATCGCCAAGGCCGCGGTGTGGTCCAGCGGCTTCGGCACGCTGTTCATGCTGATGCAGTTCCTGTTCTCGCCGATCCAGGGCGCGCTGTCGGACCGCTTCGGCCGCCGCACCGTGATCCTGATTTCGAGCTTCGGCCTCGGCGTCGATTTCATCGTGATGGCGCTGGCGCCGTTCCTGTGGCTGCTGTTCATCGGGCGCGCGGTCTCCGGCGTGTGCGCGGCAAGTTTCTCGACCGCGAATGCCTACATCGCCGACATCACGCCGCGCGAGAAGCGTGCCGCCGCATTCGGCATGCTGGGCGGTGCGTTTGCGATCGGCTTCTTCGTGGGCCCGGCGCTGGGCGGCTTCCTGGGACACTTGTGGATTCGCCTGCCATTCTGGGTAGCCGCGGCGCTGTGCATCGTCAACTTCTGCTACGGCTTCTTCGTGCTGCCGGAATCGTTGCCGAAGGAACGCCGTGCGCCGAAGTTCGACTTGCGCCACGCCAATCCGCTCGGCTCGGTGCTGCTGCTGAAGCGTTATCCGCAGGTGTTCGCGTTGGCGCTGGTGTTCTTCCTGCTGGCGCTGGCGCAGTTCTCGATCAACTCGACCTACGTGTTGTACACCGACTACCGTTACGGCTGGGGTCCGCAGACGGTGGGCTACACGCTGGCGCTGGTGGGCGTGCTGACCGGCGTGGTGCAGGCGCTCTTGGTGCGGCGCATGATGCCGAAGCTGGGCGAGCGCCGGATGATCCTGGCCGGACTCGTGTTCGTGGCCATCGGTTATTTCGTGTTCGGCTTCGCGCCGGAAGCGTGGATTTTCCTCACCGGCATTCCGTTCCTGTGCCTCGGCGGCCTCGCCGGCCCGCCCGCGCAATCGCTGATCACGCACCAGGTCGATCCTTCCGAACAGGGTCGCCTGCAGGGCGCGCTGACCAGCCTGCAAAGCCTCGCCGGCATTTTCGGGCCCGCGTTGTTCGCCAACCTGTTCGCGCTCTTCATCAGCAAGCACGCGCCGACGGCGCACCTGCCGGGCGTGGCCTACGTGCTGGCGGCGGCGCTGGTGCTGGCGGCACTGGTTCTGACCGTGCGCGCGACGCGCGACATGCCGCGACACGTTCCGTCGGCGGAGCCGAAGGCGACTTGAGCTTGCTCCGCCACGACCCCATGTGAGCGTCTCGTGCACGCACCTTTGAGGATGTCGCAGTGATGACTTTCCTGTTGTGGTTGCTGCTGCTGATTTTCTGCTGGCCGCTGGCGCTGCTTGCGCTGGTGCTGTGGCCACTGGTGTGGCTGATCTCGCTGCCTTTCCGCCTGCTCGGCATTGCGCTCGACGGCGTGTTCGACTTGCTGCGCGCGCTGCTCACGCTGCCTGCCCGCATCCTGCGCGGGCCGGGCTGATATGTGCGATCGTCCTTGATCGCTGCGCCACAAAGTCGATACGACGGCAACCTCTTCGCTTCAGCTACACCAGAACGGGCATCAGAGCCGCCATCCATGGCTGAGAGCTCCGTCCTGACTTTTCACAACAGCCGCTTTGAACAGACCATTGTTCGGGCCGCTTCGTACTTGTCGCTCACCTCACTTGGAGTTCAACCATGACGATCTCGATGTACCAGGCTTCGGTTCCCGTATTCGTGCGTGCCTTGACCAACTTGTCGAACGTGTTGAAGAAGGGTGAGGCGCACGCGAAAGCGAAGGGCGTCGAACCCGACAACCTGCTGCAGCAGCGATTGATCTTCGACATGCTGCCGCTGATCAAGCAGATCCAGATCGCCTGCGACACCGCTGCGCGCGGCGCCGCGCGGCTGGCCGGCGTCGAACCGCAATCGTTCCCGGACAACGAAACCACGCTGGCGCAAGCGCAGGACCGCATCGCCCGCGCCATCGGGTACGTCAAGTCCTTCAAGCCGGAGCAGATCGACGGCAGCGAGGCGCGCAAGGTGGTGATGAAGACGCGCCACGGCGACGTGGAATTCGTGGGCCTCGCGTACCTCACCGAGTACACCTTGCCCAACCTGTTCTTCCACTGCACCACCGCCTACGACATCCTGCGCGTCGCCGGCACCGAGATCGGCAAGAAGGATTTCCTGGGCGATCGGTGAGTGCTTCATCGGCCATGCGTGCCATGCCGCGCACCTCGTAGAACCTTGTAGGGCGGGAGGAGCGCAGCGCATCCCGCCATTCGCATGTTCGATCGCGGCGGGATGCGCCGCGGCGCGGCTGCTCCCGCCCTACTTGTTCCTGCGTGCGGCTTCGATGGTGGCGATGTCGATCTTCTTCATCGTCATCATCGCTTCGAAGGCGCGTTTGGCGGCGGCGTGATCAGGGTCCGTGACCGCTTCCATCAAGGCGCGGGGCGTGATCTGCCACGACAGGCCGTACTTGTCCTTGCACCATCCGCACTCGCTTTCCGCGCCGCCGTTGCCGACGATCGCGTTCCACAGGCGATCGGTTTCCGCCTGGTCGGCTGTGTAGACCTGGAACGAAACCGCTTCGTCGAACTTGAACTGCGGGCCGCCGTTCAAACCGAGGAATGGCATGCCGAGGACGGTGAATTCCACCATGATCACGTGGCCCTCCTTGCCGGCCGGGTAATCGCCCGGCGCACGGTGCACGGCGTCCACGTGCGAATCGGGGAAAGTGCGGGCATAGAAGTTGGCGGCTTCTTCGGCCTGACCGTCGAACCACAGGCAAACCGCGATGTTCCTGGTTGCTTTGGCGCTGGGCATGTCATGGATCCTCATGTCTGTGGGGCGGAAACTGCTGGAATGGGCATGGTGTCTTGGCGTGTTCCTGATCGCGACGAACGACGCCGGCAAAATTCGACAGACCCGATTCGCCTGAGAAACCGGCCGGATTGTCCGCTGCGCCCGATGCGGCTGCACGCCTGCGCACGATCGCCGCGATTTGGATACGATGCGCGTTCGATCGACCAGGGAACCCGTCCATGCCCATCCTGATCCTCGGCCTCGTCCTGTTCCTGGGGGTGCATTCGGTGCACCTGCTGGCGCCGGGCTGGCGCAAGCGCGCGATCGCGCGGATCGGTTTCCTGCCGTGGAAGGGCCTGTATTCGGTGATGGCGATCGTCGGGCTTGCGCTGATCGTGATCGGGTTCGGCATGGCGCGCGCGCAACCGCACCTGCTGTACGTGCCGCCCGCGTGGCTGCGGCACCTGAACGCGCTGTTCACGCTGCTTGCGTTCGTGCTGGTGGCGGCGGCCTACGTGCCGCGCAATCACCTGAAGGCGAAGATCGGCCACCCGATGTTGGCCGGCGTGAAGCTGTGGGCGCTCGGCCATCTGCTGGCGACCGGCTTCCTGCACGACGTGGTGTTGTTCGGCGCGTTCCTCGCGTGGGCCGTGGCGGACTTCGCGGCATCGCGCCGGCGTGATCGCGTCGCCGGCACCGTGTACCCTGTCGGAACGCCCATGGGCGACGCGTTGGCCGTGACGGCGGGCGTGGCGGCATGGGCGATCTTCGCGTTCCTGCTGCATCAGCGGCTGATCGGCGCGAGCCCCTTCATTTGACGGAACCATTCAGGCCCGCGCGTATCCAACCCAGATAGTTCATGGCTTCGGGGGCGATGTGACTCGGCACAAATCGGCAACCGGCAAGATCATGGGCGCGATCGTGGTCATCGTGATCGTGGCGGTGGCGGCGTGGTGGTATTTCACGCGCATGCCTGGCGTGGATTTCACGCGCCACGGTCCCGAACCTTCCGGGCCCGCCGCGGCCAGTACCGCACCGCCCCCGCCGCCCGAGCATCCGATCAGCGAGGCGCAGACCCAGCCTGCGCCCGCCAGCACCGCGCCGCTGCCGCCGCTGGACGCGAGCGACGACGTGGTCGCCAAGGCGCTGGCGTCCATCCCCGGCGCGGAAGGTTTGTCGGAGCTCCTGCTCGCGCGCGGCCTGGTTCCGCACATCGTCGCCACCGTGGATGCCCTGCCCCGCCGCAGCATCGGCGCCAGCATCCTGCCGATGCGAACGCCCAAGGGCGTGTTCATGGTGGACAGCTCCGGCGACCATCCCGTGCTGGACACCAAGGATTACACGCGCTACGAGCCGTACATGAAGATCGTGGAGGCGGTGGACGCGCGCACGCTGGTGACGTGGTACGTGCACTGGTATCCGCTGTTCCAGGATGCGTATCGCCAGCTCGGTTATCCGCAGGGCTATTTCAACGACCGGTTGATCGAGGCGATCAACGACATGCTGGCGGCACCGAATGCGCGCCCGCCGGTGGCGCTGGTCGCCAGGCCCGATGGTCATTACGCGTTCGCCGATCCGACCTGGGAAACACTTTCGGTCGGACAGAAGCTGATGATCCGGATCGGCCCCGAACACGAGCGCTTGCTTAAAAACAAGCTGCGAAGCATCCGCGCGCTGCTGCTGGGCCAGGCGCCGCAGTTCCACACGGCTGCGCCGCCGCAACCGGCGCCATCCGCTTCGGCGGCGTCGGCGACTTCGTCGCCCTGAGTCTCGCGCCTCAAACGGTTGCGCCGCCAAACAGCAGCGCGGTCTGTCCCTGCGGGATGCCTTCCGGCCCGAAGCGCCGTTCGATGATGCAGCCGCTGCCGTCGCGGCCCAGCGCGATCAGCGTGGTCGCGCGCGTGCCGTAGACGGCGCTGCGCACGAACGGGGGCGAGACCCGCCGTTCGAGCTCGATGCCGATGCCCGTGTCAGGCAGTTCGGCATCCGGCGCGGGCGTCTCGTCGGTGAGCGCGTCGAACAGCGGCTCGAAATCCTCATTGCCCGCATCGAGCCACGATTGCAGCGCGGCGGTTGCCCGCCGCACCTTCGGCCATGCCGCGTCCATGTCGCCGTTCGACAAGCCATGCAGGCCGGGCGCGAGTTCGCGTGCGCGCACCTGCGGATGGTTGGACACGAAGCACGCCGATTCGCGATCGAACAGCAGCAGGTTGAACGGGTGGTAGCGCGCGGCGCCGGCTGCAAGCGCCGTGGCGTGTTGCGACGCCGGATCGCCGCCGCGCAGGAAATCGGAAACCAGCAGGCCGCGCGACGCGCCATCGTGCGCGGCGCGCGGATCGCGAATGTTGGTGACGACCGCCGCGCGTCCGGATTCGTGCACGCCCATCCACGTACCGCCCGCCTCCAGATCGCGCCCCGCCAGAATCTCCGGCGCATCGGCCCAGTGCGCGAGCGGCGCGGAGGACCGCGCGTAGGCTTCATCGCGATTGCCGATCAGCAGCAGGCGCCAGCGCGCATGGGTGTTCCAGGCCAGGGCGACGACACACATGTTCACAGCCTAGCGCAGGAAAGCGCTGGAACGATGCGCAAACCGTGCGCCGTTGCCCGCTCTGCCGCAGGCCAGATGCTAGACTCCGGATGCAACTGCCGATCAGGGACAAGGGGCCGGCATGAGGACCAAGCTTGCACAAGTATCGGTGCTGGTGGTCGAGGATCATGACTTCCAGCGTCAGGTGGCGATACGCCTTCTGCAGCAGATCGGCGTCGGTTCGATATTGGATGCCCCGGATGGTCGCAGCGCGCTCGCCGAGCTCGGTCGGCAGGAACGTCCGGCCGACGTGGTGCTGGTGGACCTGGATCTGCCGCACATGGACGGCATCGAGTTCATCGGCCACGTCGCGCGCGAACGCCTGGCCAGCGCGGTGGTGGTGCTGACCGCGCTGGATCCTGCGCTGCTCAACACGGTGCGGCTGATGGCGCGTGCGTCGGGCATGCGCGTGCTGGGAACGGTCGAAAAACCGCTGACGCAAACCAAGCTCGCGGAAGTGATCGACCTTTATTTCACCGCCGACCTGCTGGCCGACGAAGACCCGACCCCCGACATCGACGAGGGGCTGCTGGCCGAGGCGCTGGCAAGCGACGCCTTCGAGGCGTGGTTCATGCCGCAGGTCGCGATCGGCAGCGGCTTCGTCACCGGCGTGGAAGCGCTGGCGCGCTGGTCGTTGAACGGCCGCCCGGTGCCGCCCGTGCGCTTCATTCCGGAACTGGAACGCTCGGGCCTGATCGATGCACTCACCGAACGCATCCTGGCGCAGACCTGCCGTTGGCTGAAGCGCTGGCGCGAAGCCGGCATGAAGCTCAATGTCTCCGTGAACGTGTCGATGCACAACCTCGCCGACACCGCGGCGGCCGATCGTTATCAAGCGATCGTGCAGGCCGCCGGCGTGGACCCGCACGACGTCACGCTGGAGATCACCGAGTCGGCGATGATGCACGAAGCCGCGCAGGTATTGAACGTGCTGGCGCGCCTGCGGCTCAAGGGCTTCGGTCTGTCGGTCGATGATTTCGGCACCGGCTGGTCATCGCTGTCGCAACTGGCGCAGCTGCCGGTGACCGAACTCAAGATCGACCGCGGCTTCATCAATGGCGCCACCGATGCGCGCAACCGCGCGGTGGTCGAGGCCAGTCTCGATCTCGGCCGCAAGCTCAAGCTGGTCACCGTGGCCGAAGGCGTGCGCAGCGTCGACGAATGGCAGATGCTGGCCGAACTGGGTTGCAGCCGCGCACAGGGCGAATTGATCGGCATGGCGGTACCGGGCGACCAGCTCGGCGCCGCGATCGAGAAATGGCGACGCCGCCAGCCATGAGGCGCCGGTTGTGGAGGGCCAAGTTCTGGAAGGGCAGGTTCTGGACGGTCCGCCGCCAACTGCTGCTGCTGTTCGGCGTGATGCTGGTCGCCGCCAGCTGCGTGCTGGCGCTGGACGCGGTCTACCAGCGCAACCACGAGGCCACGCTCAATCGTCTCTACGATAACGCACTGGGTGGCCAGACGCAGGTCAAGGCGCTGACCGACTCCTACGGCATCGACATCATCGGCGTCACCTTCAAGGTGCGCAACGGGCTGATGACCTTCGACCAGGGCCTCGCCGCGGTCGATGAAGCGCAGAAGCGCATCGGGCAGGCGTTCGCGGCGCTCGAAGCCGAAAGCATGCCGCCGCGGCAGCACGAACTGCTGGTCGCGATCCGGCAAGAGCGCGCGCCTGCCGACAACGCCATCGCGGCCCTGCGCGAGCAGCTTGCCGCGCACAGCATGGACGGGCTCGGCCAGTTTGCCGACACGCGCCTGTTTCCCGCGCTCGATCCGCTGCTGAGCGATCTCGGCCTGATGGCCGACCTGAAGATCCTCGATGCGCAGGATCAATTGCACGACGACCGCGTGCACGCGCTGCGCCTCAACGCGTGGCGCATTGCGTTGTCGCTGGCGGCGTTGCTGATCGTGCTGTTCGCGGGCCGGGCGGTGCTGCGCAATGTGTACGGCGGCATCGAACAACTGGTGCGCATGACCCGCGGGATGCGCGGCGGCGATTACGAAGTGCCGGCCGGCGTGCCGGTGCGCGGCGAAACGCGCCAGGTCGTCGACGGCTTCATCGAAATGCGCGAGGAAGTGAAGCAGAAGGATGCGGCGTTGCGGATGAGCGAAGCGCGCGCGCACGAGGCCAGCCGCGCCAAGAGCGCGTTCCTCGCCGCGATGAGCCACGAGATCCGCACGCCGATGATCGGCATCACCGGGATGCTGGAACTGCTGGAACACACACGGCTCGATGCCGAGCAGCGGCGCAGCGTCGCGATCGTGCAAAGCTCCGCGCAGAGCCTGTTGCAGATCATCGGCGATATTCTCGACTTCTCCAAGATCGAAGCCGGCCGGATGGAGTTGGCGCCGCGCGATGTCGACCTGCGCCGGCTGGTGGAGCACGCCGTCGGCAACTATCTCGGCATCGCATCCAGCAAGGGCCTGACGCTGGAACTCGCGATCGACGACGATCTTGCGCCCGCCTATGTCGCCGACCCGCTGCGGTTGCGCCAGATCCTGTCCAACTTCCTTTCCAACGCGCTGAAGTTCACCCGCACCGGCGGAATCACCGTGCGCGCGGAGCGCGTCGGGGTGCTGGAGGACGGCCGCGAGAACATCGCGCTGCGCGTGCGCGATTCGGGCATCGGCATCAGCGACGAACAGCGCGCGCTGCTGTTCCAGCCGTTCTCGCAAGCGGAAAGCGGCACCGCGCGCACCTTCGGTGGCACCGGGCTGGGACTCGCGATCTGCCGGCAGCTTGCGGATCTGATGGGCGGCACGATCGAACTGGCCAGCAAGCCCGGCGTCGGCAGCACTTTCAGCCTGGTCCTGCCGCTTGCCGAGGGCGACCCCGCGCGCGTGGAGCCCGAACGCCGCAGCGTGCCGGAGGAAGATTTCCCGACGCGGCCGCTGCCCGGCGTGGACGCCGCGCGACGCGAGCACAGCTTGGTGCTGGTGGTGGACGATCACGCCACCAATCGCGAAGTGCTGACGCGTCAACTGGCGCGCGCGGGCTTTGCCTGCGAGACCGCGGCCGACGGCGAGGAAGGCCTGCGCCGCTGGCATACCGGCGACTATGCGCTGGTACTCACCGACATCCACATGCCGAAGATGGACGGCTATCAGTTGACCGCCGCGATCCGCAAGGCCGAGCGCGCGGAACAGCGCGCGCGCACGCCGATCATCGCGGTCACCGCGAACGTCAGCAAGGGCGAAGCCGAGCATTGCATCGCGATGGGCATGGACGCGTTCCTCGGCAAACCCCTGCGCATCGCGCAAGTGTCCGCGCAACTGCGGCGCTGGCTGCCGCATGTCGAATTTCCCGCCGGTGCGGATGCATCGCTCGGCCAGGCGCCGGCGGAAACCGTTGCCATGTCCGACGCCGAGGTGCTGTTCGCGCCGTCGGCGCCGGTTGACCGCACTGTGCTGAACGAAATCGCCGGCCACGACGCCACCCTCGCGCGCAACCTGCTCCACGATTTCCTTGCCGCGATCCGCAAGGACCTGACCGGCCTGCGGGCCGCGCACGCCGCCGCCGATCTGCCGGAAGCCACCCGCCAGGCGCACCGCATCAAGGGCGCCGCCGCGCTGGTGGGCGCGCGCGATGTGCAGCAGGCTGCGGCCGAGGCGGAAGCGGCGGGCCGCGCGAACGACGCAGGCAATATGGAAAAGGCGTCACGCACGCTGGACCGTGCCATCGACGTGCTGGCGCTGTGGGTGGAGCATTGATTGGCGATCATCGCTGAGCGCTATGTCGCCACTCCTTCGACTCGATCGCTGCGACCGGCCATGATCGGCCACCACTGAAGTGAACCCGATTCCGGATCGCGCTGCGCGCGTCCGGAATGACGACTCCGCCCTTGTCGTTCCGAACTCGCGAGGGAGCGCAGCGCGTTTCGAGAAAACACGGCGATAATCGCGGCGCATGCGCATTCCGATCTCAAGATGGCGACGACACTTGCCGGTCGCGGCGGTGTGTGCGCTCGTCGCACTCGCCGGTGCGACCCGTGCCGATCCGCCGTCCGCGTCATCCGCGATTGAAACGCAGGGCGCACGCGAAGCCGCGGCCAAGGCCAGGCTCGCCGAAGTGCGCGCCGAAATCGCCCGGATCGCCGAAGCGCAAAAATCGACCGCCAGCAGGCGCGACGCCATCGATGCGAAGCTGGCCGAGCAGGCCGGGCAGCTCAACCAGATCGCCAACGCGGTGCGTGACACCGATGCGGCGATCGCCGCGAGATCCGCTTCGCTGGCCGACCTCGAACAGCAACGCGCGCAGCTCGAGGACAGGCTTTCCGGCCAGCGCGCCGCATTGGCGGACTTGTTACGGGCAACTTACACGCTGGATCGGGGTAGCGATTTGTCATTGCTGCTGGGCGACGACGACATCGCGAAGATCGATCGCGCGCTCGCTTATTCGCGCTACTTCCAGCACGACCGCGTCGCGCGCATCCGCACGTTGCTGGGCCAGGTCGCGCAACTCGACGAGGTCAAGGCATCGATCCAATCCGAAACGGAGGCGCTGAAGCAGCAACGCGACCAACGCAATGCCCAATCCACGCAGCTCGAACAGGCGCGCGCAGCGCAACAGAAATTGCTGGCCGAAGCGGACGCACAGCTCGCCCGGCAGAAAGACAGGATCGCGGCGCTGCAGCACGATGCCGAAGCGCTGGACAAGCTGCTGAAGCAGTTGCAGAACGTGTTCGCGGACATTCCCGCGCAACTCGGCAAGAACACGCCGTTCGCGCAACTGCGCGGCAAGCTGGTGTGGCCGGTCACCGGCAGGTCGCACGCCGGCACCGGAACGCTGGCGCAAGGCATCGTGATCGCCGCCAAACCCGGCGCCGAGGTGCACGCCGTCGCCTACGGACGGGTGGCATGGGCCAACTTCATGCGCGGTTACGGCATGCTGGTGATCATCGACCAGGGCGGTGGCTGGATGAGCCTGTATGGCGGCAACGAGGCCGCACTGGTGGAAGCCGGCGACTGGGTGCAGCCCGGCCAGCCCATCGCGACGGTCGGACGCGATCCCGAACAGGGCGGCGCATGGTTCGGCCTGCGCCGTGACGGCAAGCCGGTCGATCCGCATGGCTGGTTCGCGAAGTAGCCGTGGGCACGAAATGTCGGTGCAAGGCGAAGCGCCTACAATGAACTGCCGCGTCTGCGCGTGGTCTTCGTATCGGCTCATACGGTGTCGCAATGATTCGAATTTCGCAAACCTGCCTGGGTAGCCTGCTTGTCTTCTGCACGGGGCTGGCTTTCGCCGCTCCGCCGCCCAGTCAGTCACACCCCGCCCCGGCGCCCGCGGCCAGCGTGGCCACCCCCGCCGAAGCCTCGTCGATCGCGAAAGCAGCCGGCGACGTGCCGAGCCTCCAGGAAATCCAGACCTTCACCCGCGCGTTCGAGATGATCAAGCAGGCCTACGTCGATCCGGTCAGCGACAACCAGCTGATGCAGGCCGCAATCCGCGGGATGCTTTCGGGGCTCGATCCGCACAGCGAATTCCTCGACAGGCACGCGCTGAACGATCTGAACGAAGACACCTCGGGCGCCTATTCCGGACTCGGCATCGAAGTGGCGCAGGTGAATCACCAGCTCGTGATCATCGCCCCGCTGGACGGCGGCCCGGCCAAGCGCGCGGGCGTGCTGGCGGGCGACGTGATCGAGGCGATCGATGGCGTGGTGGTGCAGCCCGACGCGATCGATGCGGCGATGAAACGACTGCGCGGTCCGATCGGTTCGAAAATCACGCTGACGATCCTGCACCCTGCCGGCGACAAGCCCGTGACCATTTCGCTGGTGCGCGAACGCATCCACGTCGCCAGCGTCACCGCGCGGATGCTGGAACCCGGCTACGCCTACATCCGGATCAGCGAATTCCAGGAAGACACCGCGAACGAACTGACCGGCGCGCTCGGCAAGTTGCAGAAACAGCATGGTCCGTTGCGCGGCGTGGTGCTGGACCTGCGCTCCAACCCCGGCGGGCTGGTGACCAGCGCGGTGGGCGTCGCCGATGATTTCCTCGACGCCGGGATGATCGTCAGCACGCGCGGCCGCCTGTCGCAATCCGATCTCAAATTCACCGCGACCCCGGGCGACCTGCTGGATGGCGCGCCCATGGTGGTGCTGGTCGACAACGGCACCGCGTCGGCGGCGGAAATCGTCACCGGCGCCCTGAAGGATCACCATCGTGCGCTCGTGATGGGCCGGCGCACCTTCGGCAAGGGTTCGGTGCAGACGATCCTGCCGGTCGGCGATGGCGACGCGGTGAAACTGACGACGGCGCGCTACTACACCCCCGACGGCACCTCGATCCAGGTGGCCGGCATCACGCCGGACATCGTGCTGGGCAAGGTCACGGTGCAAGCCGATCGCAACCCGTCGCTGGACGACGACGAACACGAAAGCGACCTGCCCAACCATCTGCGCGGCAGCAAGATCGCGGCGGCCCCGCCCGACACCGGCGAACTCGCGATCAAGGACTACGCATTGTCGGAAGCGCTGCACGTATTGAAAGGTCTGGCGCTGGCGCGGCGATCCACGGGCGCCGCGGCGACATCCGGCGTGCATTGATTTTTTCGAAGGGAAACCGCGCGACCTGCATCAGGGTCGGTCGCACATGATCTTCTGGATGGATTCCAATTCGCGCCCGCGTGTCTCCACGCCGCCCCGCCACAGCATCACGCCGGCGGCGGTCATCGGCACCGCGATCACCACCGCCGAAACGAGAAAACTGTCGAACACGCCCGCGACGCCCAGCAAGGCGCCCAGGATGCCGCCGGCCTTGGAACCCGCCGCGATCAATCCCGAGCCCGTGCCGCGCAGGTGCACCGGATAGATTTCCGCCGCGTATGGAATCATGGTCGCGATCACGCCGCTGATCGCGATCAGCAGCAAGACGGTCGCGGCGATCGTGAACGATTGCGCGCGCAAGCCGCCTACCTCGATCGCGGCGAACGCAAGCAGCGCCAGCACCGTCAGCGCCACGAACAACACCAGCGTCCTGAAGCTGCTCCAGCGCTGGTACAGCCACACCACCAGTGCGATGCCGGGGATGGCCAGCAGCGCCGACTGCGCCATCAGCGTGCCGGCCGCGCGCGCATCCAGCCCGAGCTTGTGCAGGTTGGCAGGCAGCCACAGCACGAATCCGAAATTCACCAGCCCCCATGCGAGTCCGCAAGCCATCAGGGCCAAGGTGATGGTGGCATGGCGGCCGCGCAGCATCTGGCGCAATCCGGTGCGCGGCTGGTGCACTTCCAGAACCGGCGCATCGACCGCCGCGGTGTCTTTGACCAGCGCGCCCGACGAACCCGCGAAACGCGCCAGCACCGCACGCGCCTGTGCCTCCAGCCCCGCATTGGCGAGGAAGCGCGGTGATTCGGGAATGAACCGATTAAGCACCACGATCAACGCGCCGGTCGGCAAGTTCAACAGCCACAGCGCGCGCCAACTGAAGGACGGTTCCAGCAACGCGGCGGCGCCCGAAGCGGCCAGATAACCTGCCGACGTGCCGGCGCCACCCAGCGCCACCAGCAGCCAACCGCGATGGCGCGCGGGCACGGTTTCCGCCATCAGCGTGAACGCGATCGGCAACATGCCACCGGCCGCCGCGCCCATCATGAAACACATCACGAGGTTCCATTCGAACGAAGGCATCGTGCCGCAGATCGCGGTACCCATGAACAGCAGCGCCGACAGCAGGATCGCCGCGCGCCGGCCGAACACGTCCGCGAGCCTGCCCCACACCACCGAACCCACCGCCGTGCCGATCAGCGCCGACAGCGCCAGGTAACCCGCCCGGGACATGCCGATCGCGTATTCGTGCGCCATGCCCGGCATCACGAATGCGATGGAAGCCGGCTTCATCACGTCGATCGTCAACGCCAGTACCAGCACCGCGACCAGTTTCCAGTGTTCGAGGTTTAGCGGCACACCGTCGGCCACGTGCCAGTGCAATCGGTCACCACCGCGCGTGGTCATGCGCACTTGCACGAGGCGCGGCATCAGGCCCCAGGCCGCCAACAGCACGCCGCCGGGAATCAGCGCCATGCCGAGCAGCATGGCAGGATCCATCGCCATGCCGGCGAGATGGAAATGCATCGGCGCGGCCATCACGTACATCGGCAGATGCAGGCACACGCCCGCGGCGACGACGAGACAACCGAACCAGAACGCCACGGGGTGATGAAAGGTGATGCGCATCGGCGAAACAAGATGAACCAGCGGTGAAGATTAGCAGGCGTGAAGCGGATGAATGGCCACTGATCCGCCTGGCGTGCATTCACACGTTGTTGATCGACGCGTGCCCAAGCTGATCGCCACTGTCCCGACGGAGGTATCGACATGCAAAAGCACACGCTCGCTGCAGCGCTCTCTGCAATCATGCTGCTGGCCGGTGGCGCCGCTTTCGCGCAGGACGCGCCGATGCAGACCACCACGACCACCACCCGCGTCAGCTCGCCCGCCGGCGCACTGACCGAATCGGCGATCAAGGCCGACATCGCGAACGCGGGATACCAGGAAGTGAAAGGCCTCGAGTTCAAGGACGGCGTGTGGCAGGCCAAGGCCCGCGGCGGCAATGACAAATGGGTCCACATCAAGGTGGGCCCGACCACCGGCAAGGTGTACGAAGCCGACGCGCCGTCCCGGCTCAACAAGGACGAGATCAAGGCCAAGCTGACCGCGCAGGGCTACCAGGACGTCGATGACGTGGATTTCGACGACGGCCTGTGGAGCGCCGACGCGAAGGACCCGCAGGGCAAGAAGGTGGATCTGCTGGTCGACCCGAACGACGGAAGCGTGGTGGCGGTCAAGCAGGATTGATCGAGATCGATCGATGCCACAACATACCGATCATTGTAATCGGAAAGCCGGCGCGAGAAATCGCGCCGGCTTTTGTTTGGATCCGAATCAGGCGCTGCGTGGATGTATCGGCGGCGGAATCTGATCGTCGCCCCGTTTCTTTGCCGGCTTCAAGGGCGTCAGCGGTTCCACTTTCACCGTACCGCTGCGATTCTTGAGGAAAATCGGATCGTAGGGATTGTCGCTTTGCTGGAACTGCCGGTAGGCGACCGAACCGTCGATTGAACCACCCTGCAATAGCCCTGCAGCGGTGGTAGTGGTCTTGACGGGCTTGCCGGCCATGTTGAGCGAAACCGGAGTATGCCCTCCATCGAGTACGCCGACCGAAAGCTCGCCCGTCGCGCCGCCTACCCGCGTGCCGGTCTGGTGGGTCTTCACCCACACCCACTGCGCCTTGGCGCGTCGCAGCGCCACTGCGTCACCGTAGGTTTTCTTCAACGCTCCCCAATGCTCATCCGCTTGCATGAATTCGGTCTTGCTGAGCAGCGTCACCATCATGTCACGCGCCTGGACATAACGTGAGTCGCCGCGCTCCGCGGCCAACACCATCCAGGCAGCGCCGAGCGGACGATCCACGGGAACACCCTGGCCCTTGAAGTACATCACCGCAAGGTTGTACTCGGCCGGCTTGTACGCCCAGGAAGCTGCGACCTTGTACATGTCGATCGCGTGCCGATACTCACCCTTCCGGAATGCCTGCACGCCAAGCGTGAAAAACTTCACGCCGGGCCGGCCATCCGACTCTGGGGTATTGAAATTGCCGTTCGACATGGCGCCAGCCGCCGCGGCCGAACCGTAATCCGGCGCGGCCACGATCCCGGATGCAACGTTGGATTGCGCCAATGACGGCAGCGAGAACCCGACGGCCACGGCGCCGGAGATGACCGCGATGAGAACCCTCTTGCATGAAGTCATGACCCACCTCCTTGCTCGACGTGATTCCGCATGACGGCGGGCCCCAGCCCCGGCCCACCGGATTTTTATACGCCGCTCCCGATTCCCCCGCAAATTGCGTTCACCGGGCCGGCCATCGGCATTCCCCTACACATTCCGGCGGTGATGCCCGCTGGCGACGCATATGCCCGCCTCCGAGCATGGCGATACCGGAAGCGACGGAGACTGCCATGAAATTTCCCTTCGACCTGCGAGGTCACGTTCCTTCGAAATCGTGGAGTCGTCTCCGGCTCGCGCATGCGGCTTGCGCGGCGCTGTTGTGGACGTGCATGGCCAGCGCACACGCGGCTTCGGTTTACCGATGCGTGGACGCGCGTGGCCATCTCGCGTTCCAGGACGTTCCATGCGCCGTGCACGCGCACCAGCGAAAAATCGACCTGCTTCCGCTGCCGGTCATCGGCGATCCCGCCGAGGTTGCCGCGGCGGAGCGCCGGACGGAGGCGGCGCACGCTCGGCACGCTGCCAACAGCATGCGCAAGAAACATGTTTCGTCACGCCGATCGCGCGCGAAACCCCAAATGTCGTGGGAATGCCGTGCCGCCGATGGCGAGGTGTTCTACCGCCACACCCGTTGCCCTGCATCGATTCCCGGTGACGGCACCGTGCGAACCGCCTACGCGGAAAAACAGTCCCGGGAAAACATGCGCGGGCGGCACAACGCGTGGAGCCGCGTGCGCGTGCACGGCATCAAGGTGCCGCGTGCGGAGGCATGCCGGCGCATCCACTCCGCCGGCGCGGCGGTGCGGGACGGACACCTTCGCGATGCCGATGTCTCCACGTACGATCACCTGATGGGACGCGACCCCTGCGGCCGATGACGAACCCCGTCGCGGATCACGAAGCCTTCGCGCGCCGGCGCGGCGCGCGCGACGGACGCGAACGCGCGTGCGCAGCGGCGAACCCGATCGGCGGCGCCGCCCGGAACTCGGCGGCTTCGTCCAGCAGCCACTCGCGAAACGCCATGAATCCGGAACACTTGCGCGAACGTTCGGGGTAGACGAGATAGTGCCATCGTCTGGCTTTCATCAATTGCGGGAACAATGCCACCAATTGGCCGTTTTCGATCAGCGGGCGCACCATCGTCGTGCGTCCGAGCGCGACCCCGATGCCCTCCACCGCGGCGCGTTGCCGTGATTCGGAATCGCTGAAGGAAGCCGCGTAACGTCGCGGCGGCTTGCCGCCATGCAGCGCGAACCATTCCTGCCACGGATCCTCCGGACACAGCAGTGGCAGTTCGCCCAGGTCTTCCAGCCGCGGCCGCTTGCGCCGCGCGAGCAGTGACGGACTCGCAACCGGGGTCAACCATTCTTCCAGCAGCGATTCGACCACGAGCCCCGGCCACTCGCCCACCCCATAGCGCAAGGCCGCATCGAAACGGCCGTCCGCAAAGTCCACCAGCTCGATGGATGAATCGAGATTCAATTCGACCTCGGGGTGCCGCGTGACGAAGCGCGGCAATCGCGGCAACAGCCAGCTCGAGGTCATCGACGGCATCGCCGACAGCGACAGGGTGTTGTTGTTGCGCCCACACAGCGGCTTCAAGGCATCCTCGATCGCCTCCATGTGCGGCGCCACGTTGTCCAGCAGGCGCTGACCCTCGGCGGTGAGCTTCAGGCCGCGCGGGCCGCGCACGAACAACGTGCAGGCGACCCGTTCTTCCAGCAGCCGGATCTGGTGGCTCAAGGCGCTGACCGTGAGGTGCAGGCGCTCGGCGGCGCGGGTGAGGTTTTGTGCGCGTGCGGCCGCGACGAACGTCTGCAACGAATTCAGGGGTGCCCGACTCATGTTCGATTTTCCTCAAGGCTCGTTTGAAGAATCGTCGCTTCCGCAACGCAATGAAGTGGCCTAATTTTGCGTGCCACAGGGCTTTCGTGCAACACGGCCGGAGGTGCGACATGTTGAGGGAATTGGCAAGGCTATCGGGCGGCATGCTGTTCGCGGGCGGCTACCTGACCGACCCCGCGACATTGCGGGTGCTGGCACGCGACGAGGCACCGTCGGCACGGACCTCGCGCGGCGGGCGGCGCGTGCGCTTTGCACCGCGCGGCTTGGACTGGCGCACGCCGGTCGAACTGGTGCTGCTTGCGGCGATCTGGGGCGGCTCGTTCCTGTTCCTCAGGATCGCCGCGCCAAGATTCGGGCCGGTTTCGCTGGTGGACGTGCGCCTTGCACTCGGCGCATTGGTGCTGGCGCCGTTCCTGTGGCGCGCGCGCGGGCAACTCGCGGCCGTGGGCTGGTTCAAGATCATGGCGATCGGACTGGTCAATACCTTGCTGCCGTTCCTGCTGTTCGCGTGGAGCGCGGAACGCGCGCCGGCCGGTGTCAGCGCGATCGTCAACAGCATGGCGGTGCCGTTCGCGGCGCTTGCGGCATTCATGCTGTTCCGGGAACAAATCGGCGTGCGACGCCTGACCGGGCTCGCGATCGGATTGGTTGGCGTGGTGGTGCTGGCGAGTGGCGATGTGGACGGCGCGGGCATCGCTCCCGCGGTGGCGGCCGGCGCCATGGCGGCGCTTCTGTACGGCGTCTCCGCGAACCTGGTCAAGCGTTACTTCGCAGGTCTTCCGCCTGCCGCGGTGGCAGCCGCCACGCTGGCATGGGGCGCGGTGATGCTGGCGCCGTTCGCGGCGTGGCAGTGGCCCTCGTCGCATATTCCAGCGCAGGCGTGGCTCAGCCTGATCGCGCTGGGCGTGGTCTGCACCGGCGCGGCGTACGCGATCTACTACCGCCTGATCCAGCGCGTCGGTGCACCGCGCGCGACCACGGTGACGTACCTGGTGCCGATCTTCGGCGTGCTGTGGGCCTGGCTGGCGCTGGGCGAACCACTGACGTTCGCCATGCTGCTCGGCGGCGTGCTGATCCTGGGCGGCATGCTGTTCGGCCAGTCGAAGGCGCGCTTCACGTTTGCCCGCCCTGCGGCACGCATGGACCAGACCTGCGCGGGCTGCGAGCACTGACGGGACAATGCGCGGACGCGCGGGTTACACTTCGGGCATGACCCGACCCGCCCGTTCGCTGCTCCCGCTCGCCCTGCTGGGCATCGCCGCATCGTTCGCGATCGCCGCCTGTTCGCAGCAGGGCGAAGCGCCGCCCGCCGCGCCCTCGGCGTCGTCGCAGGCCGCGGCCAGCGAAGCCGCCGCCGCCAAGGAGCTGAAGCTTTATCAGCAGATGTTGGCCGAGCACAGCGACGCATTGGCAGCGCCGGTGGGCGAGGAAATCGTCCAGAAATATCCGGGCACCTCCGCGGCCGCCGAAGTGCAGAAGACGCTGCCGCAAATTCAGGCCGCGGCCAAGGCCAAGGCGGAACACGACCGGCTGGCGAACCTCTGGTATTACCAGACGGCCAATGTCGGCGGCGAACAGTCGACGGCCAGCACCTATTCCGAACCGCGCAGCGCGAACAGCGTGCGGCTTGTGCTGCGCCGCCACCAGAAGTGGGGCGAGAGCGTGTACCTGTTCGCGCCCGATGGCAGCAAGGGTTTCGTGTGCAAGGATCTGTGCAACGTCGTGATGCGCTTCGACGGCAAGCGTGAAACCTGGAAGGCGTACCTGCCCAAGACCGGCGAGCCCGCGATGTTCATCAAGAACGAGAAGCGCTTCATCGCGGCCATGCAGAAGGCCAAGGTCATCGAGATGGACGTCACCACCAAGGACCACGGCAAGGAAACCCTGAAGTTCGAGGTCGGCGGCTACGACCCCGCGAAATTCCTGCCGATGCCGAAGAAATGATCGCCCGGATTGCACACGCCGCACACTGCCTGATGATCCACCGCCGACCCGGTTGATTCCGCACCCGGCCCGGCGCAATATCCGCGCGTGCCTGCGCGCCCGAGGGGAGCGGAATGGACGAGAAGATCTGCATCTTCGATGACGTGTACAACGAGGTTTCTGCGCGCGCCCAAGCCGAGCACGAAAAGGTCGCTGCGTTCGGGATGCTGGCGCGGATGAAACTGTGGGACCGGCCGAAGGAAACCGAAATCACGCTGGCCAACACAGAAAGGCGCTACGAACCCTTCTGGATGGCCAAGGCCACGCGCCGCACCCGCTACACGCGCAAGCTCGCGTACCACGTCAAGGTCGAGCATCCACACGTCGTCTCGGTCGAGCTGCTGGGCCAGAAACTGGCGGTGGACGCGCGCCGCGAACTGCAGCTCGCAGCCGTGGAAGATTGCGAAAACGCCACCGCGCTCACGCACTTCGTGGACGCGCTGCGCCGCGACACGCCGGAAAGAACGCTGATCGACTACGCCGGCCGGTTTGCCTTCCAGGACGCGGTGGACGGCAACCAGCCGCAGTTCATCGCGCCCACCATCACCGCGGCGTCGGTCCTGCAGCAGGTGAAGGCGAAGCTTTCCGCGCCCGTGGAAGCCGACGCGATCGCCAGCGACGAAGTCGACATCGAATCGCTGACGCTGTTCTACCGTCCGGTGTACGCGTTCCAGTTCGCGTGGAAGGACAAGACCGGCGTGATCGAAATCGACGGCCTGACCGGCCGCGTCAACAAGGAAGGCGACATGCTGGGCGGCGCGGTGCGGGCGCTCGGCAATCGTGATGCCCTGTTCGACCTCGGCGCGGATTTCGCGGGCATGGTGGTGCCCGGCGGCACGATCGTGGTGAAGCTGATCGACAAGCTTTCGAAAAAGCATCCCGCCTGACGCGCGGGGTGCGCCGGGTGGGAAACCCGAGGAGAAAGCCTTCGTGCCGCGCCACGGTGGACGCTCGCGCACTGCCTGACACGACAGCGCCATGACCGTGGTGGGCGGCAGAGTCGTGCACGATGCCGGGGTACTCGCGATGTCGGCCGCTGCCGGCGTCGACCAGCGGGGCAATCCCCGTCGCATGGCGGGCACGTTCCGATGCCCGGATGACGGCTCATATCCGTCTGCGGTCCGTTCAGCCCACAGCAGACCCTCTCGACGCAGCGTTCATGTTTGCCGTGGCAGATTGCCAAGGTCGGCCATGACAAGGAGACACACCATGATTACGCTCTATCGCGGCAAGCAGATTCGGAATCGCAAACTGGCGGTGCTGATGAGTGCGGGCCTGCTCGGCGCAATGGGTCTGGCCGCGGCGGGAACGGTCTCGGCCGCGCAGCCCGATCTCGACTGCAAACTGACGTTCTCGCTGAAAGGCTGGTCGGCAATCTACCAGCATGCCGACGGCAGCGGCCGGGTCACCTGCGCCAACGGCGAATCGATGCCGGTGCACATCCGCATACGCGGCGGCGGCCTGACCGCCGGCAAGTGGCGGATCAACGACGGCCAAGGCACGTTCACCGACGTCTACAAAATCAGCGATGTGCTGGGCGACTACGCGGCGGCTTCCGCGGATATCGGCGCGGTGAAGTCCGGCACGGCACAGGTGCTGAGCAAGGGCACGGTATCGCTGGCCCTGAGGGGGGTCGGCCAAGGCATCAACCTCGGCATCTCCGGCTCCAAGTTCACGATCAGCCGGGAGGCTTCCAGCAATCACGAATGATCGAGGGCGGTGGGTGGCTCGTCGTCAATCCTGTACGGCGGTCACTCGATCGTCACCTGCGCGCGGTTGTCGTCGGATACGCGATCGACCAGTTCATTGAACGGATCGATGCCGGCATCAAACGGCTTGCCATCCACCGTCACGGTGAGGGTGCTGTCGCCGGCCTTGACCGGCATCTTCGCGAGGTACAGCGGCTTCTCGTCCTGCTCCTCGCCGTCTTTCGCCTGCGCGAACACGCCGATCTCGATGGGAATGTCCAGCTTCGCGCGCGTCTCCTTGCCCTTGCCGTCGGCGTAATACTTGCCCGCGTGCACGTGCAGGGTGACTTGGTATTTGCCGTCGCCAAGTTTCTTCGCGGTCGCCGAAACCATGCGGTTGTCGAACAGGGTGATCTTGTCGAAGAAGTCGGTGATCAGGTCCTGGTATTGCGGGCCTGCCTGCGCGCGGAGATCCGCGATCAATGCGCGCGTGTCGGTGTAAGGCGGCTGCTGGAACTTCACCTTGTCCAGCCACGTGCGCAGCGCGGCGTTGACCTTGTCCTCGCCGATGTAGTCGGCCAGCGCGTAGAAGATCACCGAAGCCTTGCGATAGTGGATGTACGGTTGGTTTTCGACCAGCGCCAGCGGCATTTCCTCGACACGTTCGCCCGCGCGCCCGCGCAGATAGCGGTCCAGTTCGTACTTCAGGAACTTCCGCATCCTGGTCGGGCCGTACAGGTGTTTCATCACCATCAGCGCCGAATACTGCGCCAGCGATTCGTCCAGCATCGTCACGCCCTGCACGTTCGCGCCGATGGCCTGGTGCGCCCACCACTGGTGGCCGATCTCGTGCGCGGTCACGTAGGTGACGTAATCGATGTCGGAGGGTTTGCGCAGGTCCGCGATGAAACCGATCGCCTCCGAGAATGGCACGGTATTGGCGAACGATTGCGCGAACGAGGCGTAATCCGGGAATTCCAGGATGCGCAACTGGCGGAATTGGTACGGCCCGAAGTGCTTGTCGTAGTAATCGAGCGACAACTTCATCGCCTTGAACATCCGTTCGATGTTGTACGGATGTTGCGGGTCGTAATAGATCTCGAGATTCACGTCATGCCATTTGTCACGCGCCACCTTGTAGCGCGCCGACTGGAAGGAGAAGAAATCCAGGATCGGCGTGTCCTGCACGTAATGGAAATAACGGCGGCCATCCTTGACCCATTCTTTCTGCAGATAGCCGGGCGCCAGCGCGATCTGGTCGGCACTGGTGGAAAGCGTGGCCTGGAAATGCACCCAGTCGGCATCGCAGGAGATCAGGTTGTTGCCGTGCGCGGCGGCGTCATCGCGCTTCGGCAGACGCTGCGCCGGACCCAAGCCGTACTTGCGACGATCGTTGTTGTCGGTGAGCTGGCGGTTTTCGTCGTAGCAGAAGTGCGGAAACGCGAAGCTGTTGATGAAGGTGCCGTTGTGGACGATCTGCTCGCCGACGGGCTCGTTGGCGAAGCCGTTGTAGGCCACGTGCATCCGGAAACCGAAATCCATCGACGCGCCGGGCGCCAGCGGCTGCGCGAGCTTGTAGAGGTAGAAGCCCTGCTGCTCGTCCGCGAGCGCGACGGTATGCGCGGGGAAATCCAGATCGACCGTGTAATCGCGGGTCGGGAACGTCGGCAATTGCACCAGCAGTTCGTCGACCGGCTTGTCGTGCTTGTTGACCAGCAGGTAGTGGCCGTCAACGTCGACGCGCCGTTCGGCCGGATGCATCGCCACGTCCACGTTCACATCCGTGATCCGCGGCTGGGCAAGCCCCATGTACTTCCGATAATCCTTTTCGTACTGCGCCTGAAGGCGTTGCTGCTGGTCGTGGGTCTGGTAGCGATACAAGCCGTGGGTGTTGTGGAACAGGAACACGCCGATCGCGGCGAAGCCGATCAATGAAAGCGCCAGCACGATCCGCGCAGGCGCGCGGAATCGTTGCAGCGCGATCCGCCCGCGCGCCCGCCAGCCGCGGGTCGTACCGCGCACCCAGTAAAGCGCGGCGCTCACCAGCAGCGCGACGGCCAGGCAATACCAGTACGCACGGAACCACAGGTTGCCGATCCAGAACGATCCGAACCCGTTCATGTCCGAATACGGCGTCTCCGGCGCGCTGCCGTAGCGGTACAGGTGATCGGACAGATGGAACTGCACCAGCGCAATCATCGCCACGAAAAACGCCACGATCAGCGCGTAGCCGACGAACTTGTTGTTGGACCACACCTGCAACACCACCGCCAGGATGGCGAACAGCATGAACGACAACACGTCGAGGCCGATGTATTGCAGGTACAGCAGCGGCTGCAGGTCGGAATAGCCGCGCAGCAACTGGTACACCATGCTGCACAGCGCACCCGCGGCGAGGAACAGCACCGTCACGACGGCCAGCGCAAAAACCTTGGACAGAAGTGGAATCCAGTCCGGCGTCGGGAACGCATCGATCACCTCGCCGACCCGCCAGTCGCGTTCGCGCCACACCAGTTCGCCGGCGTAGAAGGCCAGCACGAACAACAGCAGCCACGTGTAACTGCCGCTCATCGCTTGCGCCATCAGGTGCGTGACCGGCCACACGCTGGTGCCGTAGATCTGATCGCTGAAGGCAAGGTTGCCAGCCAGGTTCGCGAGCCCGAACGCGAGCATCACCAGAAATGGCACGCCACGCAGCACGCCGCGGGTATCGAACCACGCGAGTTTGATGAACTGCCGGGCGCGCGCGCCGGCATCGCTGCGCAACGTCACCATCGGCAACACGATCGGCGCCGCGCGCATGGCGGCGGGCGCTTCGGGCACCGGCGCACGCTTGCGCCGGAACCACCGCAAGCCCTCGCGTTCGGGCTTGAACAGCACGAAGGTCGCGGCGAGCAGCCCGGCCCCGATCGCCAGCCACAAGCCGCGGTTGCCGAGCAGCATGCCGGCCAGCGCCGGGATGCGGACGTTCTGGTCGGACGGCGTCCAATAGCGCGTCACCAGTTCCAGCGCGCCCAGCCCGAACGGATCGATGATCGCACCCAGCGTCTGGTGTTCGATGTTGCCGTTGCCCAGCGTCACCAGCGCGACCTGCCACAGCACGAAGAACGCGATCACGCCGATGTAGGTGCCCAGCATGGACCGCGTCAGCGTCGCCAGCAGGAACAGCAGTGCGCCGATGAAGAACAGGTTCGGCAACACCACTATCGCGAAGGCCCAGCCGTACGCATGCCACGAGGTCGGACCCAGCCGCGCCGGGTCCAGCCACGGCATCAGCGAACCCAGCCACATGCCGAACGCAATCGCGACCAGCACCAGCACGCTGACCAGCCAGCCGGCCGCGAAGCGTCCGCCCAGATAAGCGGAGCGTGACATCGGCGTCGCGAACACGAGTTCGGCGGTGTTGTGGCCGAAATCGCGCAGCGCCGCACCGGCCACGAAGATCGTGATCAGGAACAATCCGAGCACCGAGAAGAATCCCAGCATCGAGATCACGACCACCGGCGCATTGCGGTGGACGTTGCCGACGCCGCCGCCGATGGTGATGCTGTCGGAGCACGCTGCCGCGAACGCCAGCGCCCCAAGCGCGAACGCGATCAGCCAGAACAGCGGGCTCCTGAGTTGCTGGCGCAACTCGAACCGGAAGATTTCGCGCAGCACGTCAGGCTGCCTTGCTCGACGTGGCGTGGTGCAATTGCCCGAAGTAGACGTCTTCGAGATCGGGCGGCACGCTCTCGAAACCGTCCTCGGGTTTCGCATCGGCCAGCACGTGGATCAGCGTCGCGCCGCCGGCGAGCCGCGTGGACAGCACCGTCATCCGCTCGCGGTATTGCGCCACCGAAGCCTTGTCGATCGCGCGCCGCCACACCTTGCCCTCCAGCGCGCGGATCGTCTCGCGCGGCTCGCCGGTCAGGCGCACCTGGCCTTGCGCGATGATCGCCATGCGCGGGCAGAGTTCGGTCACGTCCTCGACGATGTGGGTGGACAGGATCACCACCACGCGTTCGCCGATTTCGGCGAGCAGGTTCAAGAAACGCTGGCGCTCCTCGGGATCGAGACCCGCGGTGGGCTCATCCACGATCACCAGCTTTGGGTCACCGATCAGCGCCTGCGCGATCCCGAAGCGCTGGCGCATGCCGCCCGAAAATCCGCCCAGCTTGCGCTTGCGCACGTCCCACAGGTTCACCTGCTTCAGCAGCGCATCGACCAGATCGCGGCGTTCGCCGCGGCGGGTGACACCCTTCAACACCGCGAAATGATCCAGCATCGCCTCCGCACTGACCTTGGGATAAACGCCAAATTCCTGCGGCAGATAACCGAGCACGCGCCGGGTGGCCGGCTTGTCGGCCAAGACGTCGATGTCCCCCAGCTTGATGCTGCCCTCGTCCGGGTCCTGCAGCGTCGCGATCGTCCGCATCAAGGTGGATTTGCCCGCGCCGTTCGGACCCAGCAGACCGAACATGCCGTTCGGAATGTCCAGCGACACGCCGCTGAGCGCGCGCACGCCATTCGGATAGGTCTTGGACAAGTTGCGGATCGTCAGCATCGCGGCGTTTTCCTGGCGGCAGTCTTCCGGACGTGATCGGAGTCTGCCCGCCCGCGGCTCCCGCTGCCATCCGCCACAGGTCACGGTGACTTTCGGCCATCAACGGCCCGAGGACATGACGCGACGGCGCAAATGCGCGAAACTGGGCGTCTTGCCGCTCTCTTGGAATCGAAGGAACCTGACATGGCAGACGTGCGCGAGGCGAAGGTGCCGGACATCGGCGATTTCCACGGCGTGCCCGTGATCGAGGTGATGGTCAAGCCGGGCGACCACGTGGAAAAGGACCAGGGCCTCGTGACGCTGGAATCGGCCAAGGCCACGATGGAAGTGCCGGCGCCGTTCGCGGGCACGGTGAAGGAAATGCGGGTCAAGGAAGGCGACGAGGTTTCCGAGGGCAACGTGATCGCGACGATCGAAGCCGAGGGCGGCGAATCCGCCAAGGGCCCTGCCCCGAAGCAAGCACCAGAAACACCCGCTCCCTCGAATCAGAATCCTCCCCCCGCTCAGCGGGGGGAGGTGCCGAAGGCGGAGGGGGGCAAGTCCTCGCAAGCCTCGCCCCCACCCAGCGCTGCGCGCTCGGCGCTTAGCGCCGCCTCCCCCGCAAGCGGGGGAGGGAGTCAACCTGTTCTTTCCCCCGGAAGCGCGGCAAGCGACAGCACCACCGAGCGCCGCGCGCCACCGGTACCGTTCGATGCCGACTCGATCATGCCCGACAAGGTGCCCTACGCAAGCCCTGCGGTGCGCGCATTCGCGCGCGACCTCGGCGTGGATCTTTCGCGCGTCAGCGGCAGCGAGCGCGGCGGCCGCATCACGCGCGAAGACGTGCAGCAGTTCGTGAAGTCTGCGATGACCGGCGGCGCCTTGCCGCAGCAGGCCGGAGCGGGCGGCGGTGGCGCTGGCTTGAACCTGCTGCCGTGGCCGCAGATCGATTTCTCGAAGTTCGGCGAAACCGAAACTCAGCCATTGTCGCGGATCAAGAAACTCTCCGGCGCCAATCTTGCGCGCAACTGGACGATGATCCCGCACGTCACGCAATTCGAAGACGCCGACATCACCGATCTTGAAGCGTTGCGCGTGGCCTTGAACAAGGAAAACGAGAAAGCGGGGATCAAGGTCACCCTGCTCGCGTTCCTGATCAAGGCCTGCGTCGCCTGCCTGCAGAAATATCCAGATTTCAACGCCTCGCTGGATGCATCGGGCGAAAACCTGGTGCTGAAGAAATATTTCCATATTGGGTTTGCCGCGGATACCCCGAACGGACTCGTCGTGCCGGTGATCCGCGATTGCGACAAGAAGGGCGTCCTCGACATCGCGCAGGAAATGTCCGCGCTGGCGAAAAAGGCGCGCGACGGCAAATTGAGCCCAAGCGAAATGTCGGGCGGCTGCTTCTCGATTTCCTCGCTGGGCGGCATTGGCGGCACCATGTTCACGCCGATCATCAACGCGCCGGAAGTCGCGATCCTGGGCGTCTCGAAATCGTCCACAAAGCCGGTCTGGAACGGCAAGGAATTCGCGCCGCGCCTGATCCTGCCGCTGTCGCTTTCCTACGATCACCGCGTGATCGACGGCGCCGCCGCCGCGCGCTTCGCGATCCACCTCGCACAGCTCCTCGGCGACATGCGCCGGGCGCTGCTTTGAGCGGGGAGATCGACATGGCGAACACAATCGAACTCAAGGTGCCCGACATCGGCGACTTCCACGACGTGCCGGTGATCGAGGTGCTGGTGAAGGCAGGCGACCGCGTCGAGAAGGACCAGAGCCTCGTCACATTGGAATCGGCCAAGGCCACGATGGAGGTGCCGGCCAGTGCGGCCGGCGTGATCAAGGAAGTGAAGGTCAAGGTCGGCGACAACGTCGAACAGGGCGCAGTGATTGCGGTTGTCGAAGCGGAAGGTTCGCAAACCGACGCGGCATTGCAAAGTAAATCCCCTCCCCCCGCTGCGCGGGAGGAGGTGCCGAAGGCGAAGGGGAGCCACGCCGCGACGGAGTCCCCATCGGCCGTTCGGGCAGCTTCCCCCGCAAGCGGGGGAAGCGAAAAAGCACCCGCGCCCGTGCACGCACGCGCAACCGGCCGCGAGCCCGACATGCAATGCCGGATGCTGGTGCTGGGCTCCGGCCCCGGCGGTTACAGCGCGGCGTTCCGCGCGGCGGATCTGGGGCTCGACACGGTGCTGGTCGAACGCTACGGCACGCTCGGCGGCGTATGCCTCAATGTCGGCTGCATTCCATCCAAGGCGCTGCTGCACGCGGCCGAGGTGATCGACGCGGCCGAATTGATGGGCGCACACGGCATCACGTTCGGCAAACCGAAAATCGACCTCGACAAGCTGCGCGACTTCAAGGACAAGACCGTTGGCAAGCTCACGGGCGGCCTCGCCTCGATGGCCAAGCAGCGCAAGGTGCGCGCGGTGCAGGGCGTCGGCACGTTCGTGTCGCCGCACGAGCTGGAGGTCGTCCATGGCCAGGACAAGAAGCTGATCCGCTTCGAGCAGGCCATCATTGCGGCCGGTTCCGAAGCGGTGCATCTGCCGATGTTTCCCTGGGACGACGAGCACGTGATGGATTCCACCGGCGCGCTGCAACTGCGCGACGTGCCGAAGAACCTGCTGGTGGTCGGCGGCGGCATCATCGGGCTCGAGATGGCGACGGTCTATCGCGCGCTCGGCAGCGCCGTCACGGTGGTCGAGTTCATGGATCAGTTGATGCCCGGCGCGGACGCCGACCTGGTGCGCCCGCTCGCCGCGCAACTCAAGAAGCAAGGCGTCGCGACACACCTCAAGACGAAAGTTACCGCCGCAAAGGCGCAGAAGAACGGCATCGCTTGCGAGTTTGAGGGCGACAGCGTTCCCGAGAAGAAGATCTTCGATCGCGTGCTGGTGGCTGTCGGCCGCAGCGCCAACGGCAACAAGATCGGCGCCGACAAGGCCGGCGTCATCGTCACCGAGCGCGGGCTGATCCCGGTCGACACGCAGATGCGCACCAACGTCGAACACATCTTCGCGATCGGCGACCTGGTCGGCCAGCCGATGCTGGCGCACAAGGCTGTCCATGAAGGTCACGCGGCAGCGGAAGCCGCGGCCGGCCAGAAGCGCCACTTCGATGCGCGCGTGGTGCCGTCGGTCGCATTCACCGACCCCGAAGTAGCCTGGGTCGGCGTCACCGAACGCGAAGCGAAAGACAAGAAACTCGATTTCGGTGTCGGCAAGTTCCCGTGGTCGGCCGCCGGGCGCGCGCTGGGCATGGACCGCGCCGAAGGTTTCACCAAGCTGATCTATGACAAGACGACCCACCGCGTGATCGGCGGCGGCATCGTCGGCGTGCACGCGGGCGATTTGATCTCCGAAGTCGCGCTGGCGATCGAAATGGGCGCCGAGATCGGTGACATCGCGCTCACCATCCATCCGCATCCGACGCTCGGCGAATCCGTCGGCATGGCGGCGGAAGTGGCCGAAGGCACCATCACGGATTTGTACATTCCGAAGAAGAAGTAGCGCCACATGGCGCGCGGGTGTGTTTGCGGGAGCGCCTTGCCGCGGCAACGTGTCGGCCGCGAACGTCGGATCCACGTCGCGCAAGGCGCGCTCCTGCAAGGAACGATGGCGCGGTTTCAGAAGGCGACTTGCGCGCGCAGCGCGAGGATGCGGGGATCGATGTCCAGGTCGCCGCGATCGCTGAAGGCGCGGATGTAATTGGCCTGCAGCTTGAAGTGCTGCCCGAGGTACCAGTTCAGGCCCAGCGTCCAGTCGTGTTCGCGGCCGCCGGTGACGCTGCCGTCGTCGAGATCCAGAGTGGAAAAGCGCAGCGCAAGTTCCACCGCGCCCCAAGGGTGTGCAGGCACCGGGTTGGAGAAACCGCTGCCCTTGTAACCATGCGCTTCGCCGGTCAACAGCCACGCCGCCGTGACATAGCCGCCCTGGCTCGTGAAGTCCGACGTCGCCGGACGCTGCGCGCGCAACGTCAGGTATTCGGCTTGCACCAACAGCGGACCGCGCAGCCAGCCGGCCTCCACACCCACACGGTCGACGTGATCGACACCCTGCAAGGTTCCCGTGTCGACCAGGCGCACCGGCGTCAGCGCCACTTCGGGCCGCGCCCGCACGCGTGCAGTCCCGCCATCTCTTTCCTCGCGCGACGCGGATACGCCCAAGTGCACGACGGCATCGGTACGGCGCACCGGCGTGAACACCGCGCGCCCGGCGATGGTGGTGCCATCGGCATCGGCGTTGAGGTCGCCGTGTGCGAACCACGCCGCCTGCAGCAGCCACTTCGAGGCGATGCCCCGCTGCCATTCCAGGCCTACGCGGCGTCCCTCGTGCACCGCCTGTTCCGGCAGCGCGCGTTCGAGGAACAGCGTCGCGCCGGTCGAGGTGTTGCCGTCCTCCCAACCGACCGGCGTCTTGAACTGGCCGGCGCGAAAACGCCCGGCCGGCGTCTCCACGGCAAGGTAATTGTCCAGCCACGCACGCGCCTGGAAATCGTAACCTGCATTGATTTCGAACGCGCCCTTTTTGCTCACGTACAGATTGAACTCCTTGCGCCGCCACGCATGCGCATCATCGAAAACGGGCGTGCCATCCGGCAGCCGATCGTGGCCGAAATCGTTGCCGTCGTACTGCAGCAGTCCCTTGAGGCCGACCTCGATGCCGTTCCCGAACGTGTAGCGCGTCGGCCAGTCATCGCTGGCGCGCGCGGTGATCGCGGTCACCGACAGCAGCAGGATCAACCAGATTCTCGACTGTCGCACGGGTCACTCCATGTGGTCGATCACGGCCCGACGGGCATCGGCCGCGCGGCCGGCGCAACGATGCCAGATCCGCAGGCTTGCGCGGCCGCAGGGTGGATGCCATCGGGAAAGACGGTGACATGGCGCGGACGAACCCGCAAGCAAGCGCCTGGCTGCCACGTGTCGCGCGATCGTTCTTCGCCGAAAACGTCCATTTCCAGGACCATCCCCAGCGCCGCTGCATCTAGTGTCAAATGCACCGTGCCACCGGCGCGAAATGCATGGCGGACGCGCACGCACCATCCTTCGCCATCGTCCGGCGCGGCAACGATGAATTGTTCGGGTCGGACGTAAACGATGGCCATGTCGTGGCGCCCATCCCAGGGATCGGCACCCAGCACCAAGCCACCGGCCACGAGCTTTCCGCCTTCGCAACGCGCGGCGATCCGGTTGACCTTGCCCACGAATTCGCAAACGAACGGCGTGGCCGGATCGCGGTAGATCGCCTCGGGTGTGCCGACCTGCTCGATGCGGCCGCGGTTCATGACCACGACACGATCGGCCAGCTCCAGCGCTTCTTCCTGGTCGTGGGTGACGAACACCGTGGTCAGGCCGAATTCATCGTGCAACTCGCGCAGCCAGCGGCGCAGGCTCACGCGGACCTGCGCGTCGAGCGCACCGAAGGGTTCGTCGAGCAGCAACAGATCGGGCTCCACCGCCAAGGCGCGTGCCAACGCCACCCGCTGGCGCTGGCCACCGGAAAGCTGCGCCGGATAGCGTTTGGCCATGTCCTGCAGTTGCACGCGTTGCAACAGGCGCTCGACGCGCGCCGCGATGTCGGCGCGCTTCGGACGTGTCCGCCAGGGCCGCACGCGCAATCCGAACGCCACGTTGTCGGCGACGGTCAGGTGCCGGAACAAGGCGTAGTGCTGGAACACCAGCCCCACCTTGCGACGCCGCGCGTCGAGCGCCAGCAGGTCGCGGCCCTCCCGGCGCACGCTGCCGGATTCGGGGTAATCGAGACCCGCGAGGATGCGCAACAGCGTGGTCTTGCCGGAACCGGACGGCCCGAGCAGCGCGAGGAATTCACCGGGCGGGATTTCCAGGCTGACATCGTCCAGTGCCGGATAATCCGTGAAGCGGCGGGTGAGATGCGACAATTCGAGCGTCATGCGCGCATCCTCATCGCCCGCCCGGTGCATGCGCGGCGAGCTCGGCGCCGTAGCGCCATTCGAGCAATGTCTTGATCGCCAGCGTCAGCAACCCGAGCAACGCCAGCAGCGAAGCCACGGCGAACGCGCCGACGTAGTCGTATTCGTTGTAGCGCATCTCCACCTCCAGCGGCATCGTGGTGGTGAGCCCGCGAATGTGACCGGATACCACCGACACCGCGCCGAATTCACCCATCGCACGGGCATTGCACAACAGCACCCCGTACAACAACGCCCAGCGGATGTTCGGCAGCGTCACGCGGAAGAACATTTGCCAGCCGTTGGCACCGAGCACCCGCGCCGCTTCCTCGTCTTCACTGCCTTGCGCCTGCATCAGCGGGATCAATTCACGCGCGACGAACGGCAGCGTGATGAATATCGAAGCCAGCACCAACCCCGGCACGGCGAAAATGATCCGGATGCCGTGCGCGTCCAGCCACGGTCCGAACCAGCCCTGCGCGCCGAAGAGCAGCACGTAAATCAAGCCCGCGATCACCGGCGATACCGAAAAGGGCAAGTCGATCAGCGCGCCGAGCAGGGCCTTGCCGCGGAACTCGAAACGCGCCATGGCCCAGGCCGCGGCAACGCCGAACATGAGGTTCATGGGCACCACCATCGCGGCGACCAGCAGGGTCAGGCGGATCGACGACTGCGCCTCGGACTGCGTGATAGCCGCGAAAAACGTTCGCACGCCCTCGGCAAGCGCTTCGGTGAACACCACCGCCAGCGGCAGCAGCAGGAATACCAGCATGAAAACGACGGCGACCAGGACCAGCACCGCGCGCTGCAGCCGTCGCGGCCAGATCGAGGTGCGTGGCAGGACCATGGCGCTCATGGCGAGGTCTCCGCCCAGCGCCGGCTCCAGCGCTGCAGCAACGACAGCGCCACCAGCATCACGAAGGAAAAGCCCAGCATCACCACGCCCAGTGCCGCCGCGCCCACGTAGTCGTACTGTTCCAGCTTCTGCACGATCAACAGCGGCGCGATCTCGGTGCGCATCGGCATGTTGCCGGCGATGAAGATCACCGAACCGTACTCGCCCACCGCGCGCGCCAGCGCCAACGCGAAACCGGTGAGCAACGCCGGGACCAGTACCGGCAGGATCACGCGAACGAAGACCTGTGAACGACGCGCGCCCAGACTCTCGGCGGCTTCCTCCATCTCGCGGTCCAGCGATTCCAGCACCGGCTGCAGCGTGCGCACCACGAACGGGAATCCGACGAACACCATCGCGATGCCGACACCGAGCGGCGTGTAGGCGATCCGCACACCCAGTGCATCGAATGCCCGCCCCAGCCAACCGTTTGGCGCGTACAACGCGGTCAGCGCGATGCCCGCGACCGCGGTAGGCAGGGCGAATGGGAGGTCCACCAGTGCATCCAGCAGGCGCCGTCCGGGAAAGCGGTAGCGCACCAGCACCCACGCCACCAGCAAGCCGAACATCGCGTTGATCAACGAAGCCGCGAGCGCGCCGCCGAAGCTGAGCTTCAATGCCGCCTGCGTGCGCGGTTCGGCGAGCAGGTGCAGCAGGCCAGCGAGGCCGATACCGGAAGCTTTCCAGGCCAGCGCCGCCAGTGGCAGCAACACGATCAGCCCGAGGAACGCCAGCGCGTAGCCGACGCTGAGTCCGAATCCCGGCAGCACCCGATGACGTTTTGTGTGGGCCATCGCGACACCTGTCCTGTGCGGGGCTTTCAGCGTGCCGGCTGTGCGCCTGGCCCGACCTGGTCGAACACGCCACCGTCGGCGAAGAACGTCGCCTGCGCTTTTCGCCAGCCGCCGAACAATTCGTCCACCGTGAAGGTGTGCACGACCGGAAACTGGCCGGCGTATTTCCGCGCCACCGCGGCGAGGCGCGGACGATAGAAATGCCGCGCCTCGATCGCCTGCGCCTGCGGCCTGTACAGGAATTTCAGATAGGCCTCGGCCACCGCACGATTGCCGTCCTTTGCCACGTTGGCGTCCACCACCGCCACCGGCGGTTCGGCCAGGATCGTCATCGAGGGCACGACGATGTCGAAACGGTCCTTGCCCAGTTCGCGTTGCGCCAGCAGCGCTTCGTTCTCCCACGCCAGCAGTACATCACCGATGCCGCGCTGGACGAAGGTGTTGGTCGCACCGCGCGCGCCGGTATCGAGCACCGGCACGTGCTGGAACAGCGCGTGCACGAACGTGCGTGCCTTGGCTTCGTTGCCGCCGGGTTGTTTCAGCGCATAACCCCATGCGGCGAGGAAATTCCAGCGCGCGCCGCCGGAGGTCTTCGGATTCGGCGTGATCACCTGCACGCCGGGTTTGATCAGGTCGGGCCAGTCCCTGATGTGCTTCGGATTGCCCTTGCGCACCAGGAACACGATCGTCGAGGTGTAGGGCGCGGCGTTGTCGGGCAGCCGTCTCTGCCAGTCCTTTGCCAGCAGCCCGTGATCGGCAATCGCATCGATATCGTAGGCCAGCGCAAGCGTCACGACGTCGGCCGGCAGCCCGTCCGCCACCGAACGCGCCTGCGTGCCGGAGCCACCGTGCGACATCCGGATCACCACGTTGTCGCCGTGCTGCGCCTTCCATTGCGCCGCGAATGCGCGATTGATGTCCTGATACAGCTCGCGGGTGGGATCGTAGGAAACATTGAGCAGCGTGATGTCCCTGGCGAGTGCGTTGCCCGCGGCGAACATCGTGAGCAGTGCGAGCAGGCACAGCATCGCTTTGTGCATATTCATGGCCGTCTCCGTACGTCGTTGTGGGAACGCGCGGTCCGGGCGCGCGCCGCTATTCGATGGAACGGGTGGACCTCGTGCAGCCGCAACAAAAACCGCGCCTCCGACTTCGCCCGATATTCATTGGCTGTTTTCCGGCAGGGACAGGTACCCTTTCGCCGGCACGCCACCGACGCGCCGGACGCAAAAACGATACCGATCAGGTGCGCCGGTGGCGCGGGGTGTTCAACGAGGGGGCGGAGACGCCGGGCGCGAAAAGCCGCGGGTTGTGACGAACCATCGTCGTGGCACAGGCGGCGGGGAGCCCTGCAATTGCGGGCGGGTCCTGCGTCAGGATTTTGCGAGTATCGCGCATGTTTCACCCGGCAAGCGTCGGAGTGTCGGCTGCGATGCAACCACTACGCTCGTTAAGCAAATGCTAGCCGAATGTAGGTTGTAAATTCGCCCGCAATCCGCCCGAAACATGTACGGAGTTGCGCAATTCCGCACGTTGCTCACGCAAATCGATGAAACAATTCCGGTTGTGCCTCGAAGCTCTCGCGATCGACGAAGCCCGCTACGCCGACACCCACAAGCCGGTACCGCGTGCGCGGCGGCAGGTTTACGCGGCCGCGCAACGCACAGGCGATTTCGGCGAGCGCGTGCGCCGATGCGGGGTATTCGGCCGGCGTAACGGTTCGCGTGAGGATGCGAAATTCCGCGGTCTTCAACTTCAACACCACGCTGCGCGCGATGCGGCCGTGCGGGCCTTCGGCCTCGCGCGCGCACGCGGCCCAGGTCTTGCCCGCGAGCCGCTCGATGTGCGGCGCGAGATCATCGAGCGCGAGGTCATGTTCGAAAGTGTCCTCGGACGAGATCTGCAATGTCGGACGATCCGGCGTCACCGGTCGTTCGTCGATGCCGAGCGACAACTCGTGTAGGCGCCGGCCATAGCGGCCGAAACGTTTTTCCAGGACGTCCGCATCGAAGGCGCGCAGATCGCAAACCGTCGCGATGCCGATCTCGGACAATTTCCGGTGCATGACCTTGCCGACACCGGGCAGGCGTTCGACCGGAAGCGGCGCGAGGAACATCAGCACGTCACGCGGACGCACCACGAACAAGCCATCCGGTTTCCGGAAATCCGACGCAATCTTGGCCAGGAACTTGTTCGGTGCGACACCTGCTGACGCGGTCAAATTCGTCTCTGCGCGAATTGCCTCACGGATCGTTTCGGCCACCGCGGTTGCCGACGCCAGGCCGGATTTCGGTTCGGTGACATCGAGATACGCCTCGTCCAGCGACAGCGGCTCGATCAGATCCGTGTGGCGCGCGAAGATTGCCCGCACCTGCCGCGATACCGCCTTGTAGCGCACGAAATCCGGTGGCACGAACACCGCCTGCGGGCACAGCCTTTCGGCACGCATGGCCGGCATCGCCGAATGCACGCCGAATTTGCGGGCTTCGTAGCTGGCCGCGCACACCACCGAACGCGCGCCCTTCCACGCGACCACCACCGGCCGGCCACGCAGTGAGGGATCATCGCGCTGTTCGACCGATGCGTAGAACGCGTCCATGTCGACGTGCACGATCTTGCGCGGCGACGTGGACATTGCGCGTCAGTACGACTGTTCCGCCGTGTCGGGCTCGGGCCTGGGCTTCACTAGCACGCGCACCGCGACGAGGCCAAGCTCGTACAGGATCACCATCGGGATCAACAACAACAGCATCGACGTGACGTCGGGCGGCGTGATCACGGCCGCGACGGCTGCCGACGCGACGATCGCGTAGCGCCGCCAGTCCTTGAGCTTCTTCAGGCTGACCAGCCCGGTTGCCGCCACGATGACCTGCACCACGGGGATTTCGAAGCAAAGCCCGAATGCGAAGAACACCAGCATCACGAAATCGAGATAGTGCGTGATGTCGGTCATCATCTCAACGCCGGCGGGCGTGACCGCGGTGAGGAACCGGAACGCGGCCGGCAGCACCAGGAAGTACGCGAACGCGCAGCCGCAGTAGAACAGGAATACCGACGCAACCAGCAGCGGGCGCGCCAGGCGTTTTTCGTGGCGATACAGGCCGGGACTCACGAACGCCCACAACTGGTAGACGATCACCGGCATGCTGACGAACAGCGCGATGTAGAACGCCAGTTTCAACGGTGTGATGAACGGACTGGCAACCTGCGTGGCGATCAGATGCGCGCCCTGCGGCAGGCGCTTCACCAGCGGCTCGGCCAACCAGGTGTAAAGCCGGTTGGCGAACGGGATCAAACACACCAGCACGATCACCACGCAGGCGATCGCCTTGATCAGGCGCGAACGCAACTCGAGGAGGTGCGAGAAGATGCCCTGCTCGAGGTCGAAACCGGAATCCTTGTCGGGATCGTGCTCAGGCGTCGCCATCGTGCGACTCCTTCGGAACGGCGGGAGCCCCGCCCTGCGGCGCATCAGCCGTATTCGAAACTTCCGCGATGGTCCGGCTCACGGACGCATGTACCGCACGCACTTCGGTCCCGGCGGCCTTGCGCATCGCGTCGGCACGATCGGCGGTTTCCTTCGCTGCGCGCCGGATCTCCTCGATCTCGAGTTCGCGCTCGACCTCGCTGCGCACGCTTTCCCAGCCGAGCCGCAGCCGGCGCAGCATCGCGCCGGCCATCCGGGCGGCCTTGGGAAGCTTTTCCGGCCCCAACACCACCAGCGCGATCACGGCCAGCAGCAACAGCTTCGAAAAGCTGAGCTCGATCATCGCGGCGCACCGCTCCGGTTACTCGGCGTGCTTCGACTCGGTCGAGTCGCGCTGTTCCTGATGCGCAGTCCCGGCCGCGGGGGGCGGATCGGCCTGCAGTTTTTCACTGGACGCTGCGGCCTTTTTCTCGTCATCTTCGCCGCCCAGTGCCTTTTTGAACCCGCGCACCGCGTTGCCGAGGTCGGGACCGATCTTCGTCAATTTGCTGGTACCGAATAACACCAGCACGATCACGAGCAGGATCAGCCAATGCCAGATACTGTCAAAACCCATAAGAACCTCGTGCGGAATCATGTCCATCGCCGCAAGATGCGGCGCGGACTTTCCGCTTCTGCCCAGTGTACCGCAGCCCGTTGCCGCATGGCCGTGGGCCGGCGCTGGCGCGCTGTGGCAGACTTCGCAGATTCGCGTCTCCGCCTGGACGAACTGGAATTCGCCGCATGTCCCGTTATCTCGGTTTTCCGGATCAGCCGGACGCCCACGCACGTACGGCGGTGCTGCTGCTGAACCTGGGTACGCCCGCCGCTCCCACCGCCGACGCCGTCGGCGATTATCTTGCCGAATTCCTGTCCGATCCACGCATCGTGGAATTGCCGCGCTGGCTGTGGTGGCCGGTGCTGCACGGCTACATCCTGCGCACACGGCCGCGCCGCTCGGCCGAGGCGTACGCAAAAGTCTGGCGGAACGACGGTTCACCGCTGCTGGTCTTCAGCGAGCGGCTGGCGCAGGCCGTGGGAACAGAGATCTCGCGGCGCACGGGCGGCAAGGTACTCACCGCGCTGGCGATGACGTATGGCGAACCGTCCATCCGCGGAGCGGTGGTCGAGTTGATGCAAACGGGCGTACGTCGTCTGCTGGTGCTGCCGCTGTTCCCGCAGTATTCGGCGACCTCCACCGGTGCCGCGCTGGACGCCGTGAATCGGGTGATGCGAACCTTGCGTTGGCCGCCCGAGCTGCGCACCGTCAGCGACTATCATGCGGACGCCGGGTATCTCGCGGCGTTGGCCAGCAGCGTGCGCAGCCATTGGGCGGAACAAGGACGCGGCGACAAATTGCTGCTGAGCTTCCACGGCATCCCGGAGAAATATGCCGCGGCCGGCGACCCCTACCCCGATCAATGCCGCGAAACCGCGCGCCGGCTTGGCGACGTGCTCGGGATGGAAGATGACGATCTGCTGGTGACGTTCCAGTCACGCCTGGGCCGGCAGCCGTGGCTCCGCCCTTACACCGACGAGATGGTCGAGCAGCTCGCTCGCCAAGACCTTGGCACCCTTGATGTGGCATGCCCGGGTTTCGCCGTGGATTGCCTCGAAACCCTCGAGGAAGTGGCGCTGCGCTATCGTGCGACTTTCCTGACCCATGGCGGTCGCCGCTTTCGGTACATCCCGGCGCTCAATGACGGCTCTGCGCATGCCGACGCGCTGGCATCGATCGCACTCGGACAATTGTCCGGCTGGGTTTGAGAGAGATCGTTCGCTGCACCTCGCGTCCGCGGGGCGGAAATGCGATTGCGCTCACGTTTTCGCGATGATCGCGACAGTTTTCACACGGCCGTGATTCGCGAGAGCGCAGGCTGTCCACGCATCATGGCTCGTGCAAGCGCACCCACCGGCACCGCGCATGAATGTCGGTGCGCTGAACCCCACAGCAAAAATCCGCGAGGCCGACGACGCGCTGCGACGGCCATGACGGTGTCGAGGCAAAATTCACGACCAACAGGAGGATTCCCATGAAGCGCATCAGACTGACGTTGTCGATTCTGGTTGCATCGGTACTGGGCTGCATCGCACTCAATGGCACGGCCGCCGCGGCACCTCGATACCTCGGGGTCTCCAGCTGCACCATGAATTACGATTATTGTCTGGCGATCGGGCAACCGCAGGCCTACTGCTGGGCGCAATTGGAGCAATGCTGCGAGGCAATCGGCGGTTGCACGAATGGCGTGGCCGCCGGCAAGGTCCCGATCGCCGAGTGAGTTTGCCTGGCCGAGGTTGTAGTCCTCATTCATGCAACAAAAAACCCCCGTCTTTCGACGGGGGTTTTCGTTTAAAGCCCCTGGCAGTGTCCTACTCTTGCATGGCGAATGCCAAACTACCATCGGCGCTGGTGCGTTTCACTTCCGAGTTCGGGATGGGATCGGGTGGGACCACACCGCTATGGCCGCCAGGGAATCGGTGCGATGCGCGCA
>Ga0207652_10000116_pt1 | contig 87910 bp, 74 predicted proteins | sample KBSC63BmetaG_FD_184334 | JGI IMG/M metagenome (GOLD analysis project Ga0207652, IMG submission 184334) | Corn rhizosphere microbial communities from Kellogg Biological Station, Michigan, USA - KBS C6-3B metaG (SPAdes) (version 2) | ecosystem: Host-associated > Plants > Roots > Rhizosphere ... | reverse complement strand
GCGGGCGCGGTGTGCAATTTCTGCGACACGGATTTCGTCGGCACCAATGGCGAGAATGGCGGCAAATACCCGAATGCCGCGGCGGTCGCGGACAAGATCGCGAGCCTGTGGCCGCCGGATCAAAACGAAAACCGCTTCGTGGTATTCACCGGCGGCGAGCCGCTGCTGCAACTCGACGCGCCATTGCTCGACGCGATGCACGCGCGCGGCTTCGAATGCGCGGTCGAGACCAACGGCACGCTGGAAGCGCCGGCGGGACTCGACTGGATCACCGTCAGCCCCAAGAGCACCGCACCGGTGAAGCTGCATCGCGCGGACGAATTGAAGCTGGTGTACCCGCAAGCCACTGCGATGCCCGAACGCTTCACCGCGTTTCCCGCGGCGCATTTCTTCCTGCAGCCAATGGACGGCCCGCAAGCCGCAGAAAACACCCGCGCGGCAGTCGATTACTGCAAGGCGCATCCGCGCTGGCGGCTCAGCCTGCAGACCCACAAATACCTTGGCATCCCATGAGCGACCCACTCTTCACCGTCTGGAAGGAATTCCGTTTCGACGCCGCCCACCAGTTGGACGCCGGCCCCGACGGCGACCCTCGCTACCGGAACATCCACGGCCATTCGTACCAGGTCGAAGTGTGGGTGCGCGGTCCGCTCACCGAACGCGGCTGGGTGGTGGACATGGGCGATTTGCAGCGCCGCATCGAAGTCGCGCGTGACGCGCTCGACCACCGGATGCTCAACGACGTGGAAGGTCTCGGCATTCCCACGATGGAAAACATCGCCCGCTTCGTATGGGAGAAACTCGGCGATTTGCCACGACTGCAACGCGTGGTGGTCAAGCGTGCGCAGAACGGGGAAGGCTGCGAATATCGCGGGCCGGGCGCGTAGCACAATCACGACCGTTGCAACGGTTCATCGGTATCCGTGGATGATTCCGATGGGCTCATTTTTCGATAGTGATGATGTGCGCCTGAATCTTGCCATTCACGGCGGAGGTCCCGAAACGCCGTGCGAGGGCGACGGTGGCCGCATCCGTTGCTTCTTCAAGTCGCGACTTGTCGCGTGCTTCGATTTCGCTGCGAAGGGGTGTTCCGTGGCAGTACGCGAATGCAGGCACACGAGCGGACTCTGCTCGGCTCCGTGATGCGATTGTGGTTATCCGCGGTGGTTTTGTGAATCCGCCGTTGGTGAGATCTTTCCTGATCGCAGTTTGATCGTGGTAACCATGGGGTGTCCGGACAAGGAAACGTGGCGGATCTTCCGGAAAAACCATTTCGAGCGCGGTCGATATGCTGTCGGCGAATTCGTTCTCCGAGATGCGGTCCCAGACGTTGAAAATGAAGACACCTCCCGGCTTGAGCACCCTGCGTATCTCGGAGAACGCCTTGGCTTTGTCAGGAAAGAACATGGCGCCAAACTGGCACACGGCGGCATCGAATTCGCCGTCGGGGAAGGGAAGCGCCATGGCGTCTGCCTGCTGCCACCCAACAGGACGTACGGTCCCCACCGCTGCCGCTTCGTCCAGCATGGCTTGATTCAAATCCGTTGCGATGATGGAAACGTTTTCCAGGGTTGCCAGGGCCCGCGTCACTACGCCAGTGCCTGCGGCGACTTCCAGGATCCGGGACACACGCATCGAACCCAGCCGCTGCCTCAAATCCTTCGCGTACGGCTCGAATATCAACGGAACGAGATACGTCTCATACAGTCTTGGGATGGAACCGGAGAATATCTTGTCAACGTCGGTCATCGATGCCTCCGGAGGGCCATCTCAAAACCGGGCCAGGTACCTTGCTCGATAGGAGCGCCCACGGGACCTTGCAGGAATTCGCGAGCACCGACGTCTGCGTCGATATGTCTCACCTGTCATTGAAGCGCGATCCCATTTGCTTGTGCCATTCCTCCAACTGCTTGCGTACGACAGCAGGGTTCACTGACGCGCCCTGCAGCAGTGTGCGTTTGCACACACTCGCCGTAGTCGCGGCGTCGCCGACCAGGCCAGCGGGCCGCTTGCTGGTCCGCATCTTCACGAGTGCGAGGAGGTCCCCGACGACATCGAGCCCGTGACGATGGCGTCGGTCACCGCACGTGCCACGACGTGGAACGTGAGCTCGTCGAGCGAGATTGTTTGCCACGTAACCGCGCACGGGCTCCATGAGGCCGGCGGGCGGCGCGCCCTGGGACGCGAAGCTCGCGGTCAGGGAATTGACGTCCTCGGGCTCGCTGGGCTCAGCGGGCCGCGACAACAGGAATCGGAACAGATCGTTCATGACGATTTCCTCCATGCGCATGGCGCAACGCGATTCAAACGAGCCTTCACCCTCATCCGGTTACTGTCACGACAGTGGCTCCTTGCAGCGGCCCGCTGGCCGCTTCATCCAGCATTTGTGCATGGGGCTCGGCCGCGGAAGGCATCAACTCGATTTGCGCCAGTTGAGCTTGACGACGTGGTCGTTCTCCTGGGCGGGTTCCGACAGCGTCGCGCCGCCGGTGCCGGTCATCGTGATGAGCGAGGCGCCGCTGAGATTGTCGATGTTCCCCGCGCCGCCCGCGATGCACTCGTCGAAGTAGCACGCGACATAGTCGGTGAGGTTGGCGACCGATCCGCCGACGGTGGGACGCTCGACGATCCACTCGGCCACGTTGCCGGTCAGCGTGGTGCCGCGCGGCGGGGTGATCTCGAAGCGGGTACCGACGCCCTCCGACTGGTTGCTGAAGTAGACGATGGCGTGGCTGGTGGTGTCGGCGCAGATCAGGCAATACATGACGTCGCCCGCCGAGACGGGCAGGTTGTTGATTTTCACCTCGCCCGCCGGAAACCATTCCCACCACGTGTAGACCTGCTCGGCCGTGATGAAGAGGATCTTCGTGATCTGGGTTTCCGTCCCCGCCTGCAGCACGTCGTTGGAGTTCCACCCGTCGATGCCGACCCACTCCGAGGCGTAATAGGCGCCGTCGGCCCTGGTGTTCGGGCTCGGTACCGTCCACTGGCCGCCCACAAAGCCATACGGCTTTCCGGCTGGCGAAAAATCCGCTGCGCCGGACCAGTTGTTGGACGTGGCGTTGGACACACCCGGCGAACCCCGTCGGGCGGTGAGGGCGCGCCGGCCGGAGCCACGTGCCGGGCCGTGCTTGATGTGTTCGCGATGCTCGAACTCGGGGGCAATCCACAGCTGGGTGCGGGACATCACCCGGTCCCAGAGCGCGCGCAGCCGCGGCTCGGTCTTGGCGTCGGGCCGGCGCGGCAGCCGGTACGCCGCAAGCTGGCGGGCCGTTGCCTTCATCGGGTCGAATCTGTCCGGCAGCGGGCCCAGGCCCCGTATCCGGAAACCCTTGCGGGTCAGGGTTTCCGGGACAAACGTTGCCGGTTCCCGCGTCTTCCTGCCGCCCCTGCTTCCACGCTTGCCTGACCTTGCCATGGCCTGTCCTCCATTCGGTTGTTGATGGGTGTCGGCAGCCCGGGAGTACGGTTCGACGGGCGCCGGCGTTCCGGTTCAGCTCGCTTTCTCACTACGCATCGGGTGCCGTCGGACAGCAGCGGTACTCCTGTGATTTCTCGAGCAGCGCGATCTGCTTCTGCAGCAGCTCGTTCTCGAGCTTTTTGCGCTCGAGGTCGAGTTCGATCGATTTCAGCCGCGTGGCCTCGCACACGTTGCAGTCATCGAGGCAGCCTTTGACCAGGATGCCTGGCGTCGGCAGCGACGATTGCCGCACGAATGAATAGCGCTTCTGCGCGTCGCCGGACACCTTGCCGGTCTTGTCCAGCAGTCCTTGCTGGACCAGTTCCTGTTGCACCTGCTTGAGGGCCTGGGCGCGCTCGGCCGCGGCCTGCGCGCGTTCGGCGGCGGTCAGCACGGGAATTTGCAGCCGCAATGCCGTGGCGACGGTGAGTCGGTCGTCGCCGGGTACGCGGGTTGCCGCTTCCAGATAACTCGCCTGTCGGTTCGCGTCGGTGGAGAGCACGCCGTTCGAGAGCACGCCCACTCCGGTACTGGGCGACAGCGGATTGGCCGCGACGCGGGTGAAGTCATTGGCGGGGTCGAGATCCCTCATCACCCGCAGGTCGACCGATTCCAGCGTGTAGCTGATCGTCTGGGTCTTGTTGATCTGGTAGAAGTAGAACGTCAACGCGTGGCAGTCGTTGCCGTTCTGGAATTCGCGCGAGGCGGATTCGTAGTGGTCCTGCGATTCGCTCTCGGTATGCGTGCGACTTTCGGATTCACCGATCGAGACGCTGGATGCCTTGCGCACGCCCATCTCCGCCGCGCGCGACGAGGACTGCGCGTGCTGGCTGTGCTCGCCGAGGAAGTCCGAGACGGAATTCGAATCGAAATTGCCGCTCATGCTGGCCGAGCCACCCAGGCCGAAGATGTTCACGCCGGCATCGGCCTTGCCGTCCACGTGCGAATGCGACTGGTTGCTGGAGTGGGCTTCGTCGCGAGAATTCACGTCGAACAGCGAGTCGCTCATCTGCTGCATGTAGAACGACTCCTCCGACGACTGCGAATTGCGATAACCGAACTTGCTCTCGCTGTCGAAAGTGAACTTGGATCGGCGGTCGGAAGTGAACAGGCGCACTTTCTCGCCCGGCAACAGCGTGGTGGTGTAGAGCAGATCGCCGAGCGCGAGCGGCCCCCGGCAGCGCTTCAGGTGGAAATGCAGCTTGACCTCGACCGGAAGGGCTCGCGGAGGCGCATCTGCCGGCGTCCGTGTGCCGATGGTGGTCGGGTAGGTCAGGCGGTAGTAGAAGTCCAGCTCGTCGCAGACATCGTCCGGTTCGAGCTTCGGGCAGCATGGTGGTGTCGGTTTCTTGGTGTCGGTCTGGGCGGCCATCGTGAATTTCCCGTCAGCGGTTGGAATCGATGGGTTCGTGAACTACGGACTTCGTCGGAAAATGCCTTTCTTGAGCAGCCCGGCGACGTCTCTGGCATCCACGGGCTGGATGGCACGGCCGGCGGCGAATTGATAGGCGCGCCCGGTGACCAGGCCACGCACCACGATTGGAGCCGCACCGAGATAGCGGATCGGGAGGTTGGCGCGAAGCGCGGCATCAGCGGCCACGCGCGCGATGCCGCTCCCCGCGACGCGCGGCGCCTTTGGCGTCTGGAGTGCATGGCTAGCCCTCAGTGCCGCCCTGCCTTGACCGCAACACGACATGTTCGTTGTCCTCCGGAAAATGGGGTGGCTCCACCTGCAACGCGGTGCGTTCCGAACCCAGGCGCTCCAGCAGGCACGCCGCACCGGAAATGGCCAGCCACGCCGGTATCCATGCCAGCGCCGGGCCGGTGACGATGAAAGTGAAGGGGATGGCGATCCAAAGCGAAAGGCATTGAAAACAGTCCATCAATATCCCCAGCACGCCGGTCCCGAACTTCGATCGCAGCTTCAGGACCAGATCCGCTGGGCCGTCTTCCTCGGCGATCAGGTGCGTCACCCGCCAGGTTCCCAGCGCGGCCAGCGCAAATGCGAACCATGGGTCGATGGCGTTCACGATGCTTTCGACTCGCGCTGGCCTGCCGTTTCACTGCCCATGTCATCCCGTCGCCCGTCTCAATCCACCCCGGCCGTCGCACGTGGCGGTGGGCACACACCGGGACACCGGTCCGGGCGCAGCACGGTGAACGAAAGCTCGAACCGGTTGTAGTGAGTGACGCTCGGGTCCGAGCAGCCGTTGGTGGTGCGCTTCCATGCCCATGGCCGGATCAGCGGCTCGAATTTCATCTCGAACGGCGAGCCCCGCCGCCTTGCGCCCGCGGTCTTGGGGACGATCGAACCGGGCGTACTTCCCCCGCGCACTATTGCAACGCGCAGATCCAGGTCGGACTTTGTATTGCTCGTCCGGAACCCGTCTCGGATCGAACTCCCCGACGATGCTGGCCATGGGCTCCTCCCTTGTTGCGCATCGCTCGATCGGGAGGGCGAGCATGCGACAGGGAAAGTCCGCGTGGTTAGAACCAAGCTGCGCTCGAATGGGACAATTCTGCGCCGCGCGCAGCAGGCGTCGCCTACGAGGGTAGCGTGCGTGGCTGGAAGTGCCGCTGGTACTGGGTCGCGGGGATGCCGACGAAGCGACGGAACATGCGTCCAAAATGCGACAGGTCGTTGAAGCCGACCGCATACGCGACCTGCGAGATCGATGCCTCGGGTTCGGCCAGAAAGTCACGCGCCTTGGCGATGCGGTACTGCAGCAGGAAGCGGCGGAACGACAGCCCGTGTTCGCGATGGAAGGCCCGGCTGAATTCCGATTCGGACAGGTGACAGAGTCCCGCCACCTTCTCGATCCGGACCGGTTCCCCGTAGTGCTCGCTGATCCAGGCGACGGCCGCTGCGGTCTGGCGCGCTGCGATCAATGGTCTGCGCAAGTGCCCGGCGGGCGCGATCAAGTCAGGCGGAAACGGATCGATCTGCTGTCCGCTGTACCGTGCGGATTCGGCCGCGTGCGCCAAGCCTTCGATCAGGCGCGCCAGCGTCCCGGTGGTGACCGGCTTCACCCTGTAGTCCCAGACCCGAGAGCGAAACGCCCACACCGCGAGTGCCTCGGAGTGGGATTCGGTGAACATCAGCACGGGCAGTGCCGGGAACTCGCGCCTCACCAGCGGCACCGCCCGCAAGCGTCCCTGGTCGGGGTAGTCGTATTCGATGCAGAAGAATCGTGGCCGGTGTTCCGCAACAGCGCCGTGGATTTCATCGAGGCGGGTGATCCGCAGAACGTCGCAGTGCGGCTTGGCATCCGGGCAGAGGCCACGTTGCTGCGGCACGCAGCGAAAATCCATCCAGACGGCTCGCGGGGTCACCATGCCTGCACCTGCACGCATCCGGCCCCCTGATTTTCCTGCTTCGCCACCGGTCTCGCAGACCGGCTGCGCAATCGGAATGGTACGCTGATGCCGATGACAGCGCTGGATTCAGGCCGGCGCCACGCCTGCGGGATGGAATCTGTTGCGACGGGGCGTTCCCGGTTTCGCGCGCGTCGACGCTCCGTAATACTTGGCGGATGATGAAAGTAGTCGATGACCCTGCTGCCTCCGCGCTGCTCGGCGCGGACGGGCCGTTCGCGCACGAGGTGCCGAACTTCGCGCCGCGCGAAACGCAGCAGCGGATGGCCGATGCGGTGGGCGGAGCGATCGAGACGCATGACGCGCTGGTGGTTGAAGCCGGCACCGGCACCGGCAAGACGTTCGCGTATCTGGTCCCGGCGTTGCTGTCGGGCAAGCGCGTGATCGTCTCGACGGGCACCCGCAACCTGCAGGACCAATTGTTCCATCGCGACCTGCCGCGGGTGATGTCGATCCTCGGCACGAAGGCCGACGTCGCGTTATTGAAGGGTCGCGCGAATTACCTGTGCCGCTATCGCCTGCAGCAGACGGTCGAATCCGGCCAGTTCAAGTCGCGCACCCAAGTGGACGATTTGCAGAAGGTGCGGGCGTGGGGCGCGCGCACGCGCACCGGCGATCGCTCGGAACTGGTGGAAGTGCCGGAAGGCTCGCCGCTGTGGCCGCGCGTCACCTCCACCGCCGAGAATTGCCTCGGCACCGAATGCCCGCTCTACGACGACTGCTTCGTGTTCAAGGCACGCCGGCGCGCGCAGGATGCCGATCTCACGGTGGTGAACCATCACCTGTTGTTGTCGGATCTCGCACTCAAACGCGAAGGTTTCGGCGCGATCCTGCCCGAAGCCGAGGCGTACGTGCTCGACGAGGCGCACCAGTTGCCGGAACTTGCCGGGCAATATTTTTCGGTGGGTGTCAGCGCGCGGCAGGTGAAGGAACTCGCGGCCGACGCATTGGCGGAATGCGCCGGACAGCCCGGCGCATTGGCTTTGCTGCAACCGGCGCTGCAACACATGAACGATGCGGTGCGCAAGGCGCGGCTCGCGTTCGACACATTGCCGAAGCGCGGCGCGTTCGCGCAGCTCGAAGCCGATGCGGGTGCGGCGGAGGCGCTGGAAAATCTGGGCGATGCGCTCGCCGATCTGGCCGGCGTGCTGATGGGCCAAGCCGAGCGTTCCAAGGGTCTCGCCAGCGTGCACGCGCGCTGCGTGGTGCTGGACCAGCGCCTGCAGCGGATTGCCGGTCGGATTGGCGAGGACGAGGTGCGCTGGTACGAACTGTCCGACCACGGTTTCGAGCTGAGCGCGACACCCCTCGATCTCGCCCCGCAGTTGCAGGCGTTGCGCAGCGCGGCGGACGCCGCATGGATACACACGTCGGCCACGCTGGCGGTAGCCGGTCACTTCGATCATTTCACGCGCCAGATGGGTCTGGTCGATCCGGTGACGCTGGATCTCGGCAGTCCGTTCGATTACGCGCACCAGGCGTTGTGCTGGTTGCCGCAAGGCTTGCCCGAACCTGCCGCGCGCGACTACACGCAACGCTTGATCGATACCGTCCGCCCCGTGCTGGAAATGTCGAAGGGTCGCGCGTTCCTGTTGTTCACTTCGCACCGCGCGCTGCGGCTCGCGGCCGACCTGTTGATGGACGGACCGTGGCCGTTGTTCGTGCAGGGCAGCGCACCGCGCCACCAGTTGTTGTCGGACTTTCGCGATTCCGGCAACGGCGTGCTGCTGGGCGCGGCGAGTTTCTGGGAAGGCGTGGATGTCGCGGGCGAAGCATTGAGCGTGGTCGTGATCGACAAGCTGCCGTTCGCCTCGCCCGACGATCCGGTGCTGCAGGCGCGCCTCGACGCAGTACGCCGCGCCGGCGGCAACCCGTTCCGCGACTGGCAGATTCCGGCCGCGGCGATCGCGCTGAAGCAGGGCGCCGGACGCCTGATCCGCGACGTGCACGATCGCGGCGTGCTGGTGCTGTGTGATCCGCGCCTCACCACACGTGCCTATGGAAAGTTGTTTCTCGCCAGTCTTCCGCCAATGCCGCGCACGCGCGAACTCGACGACGTGCAGCGGTTTTTCGCGGCGGATGCGAGAATGTCGGCATGAACCTGCTCGCCATCGAAACCGCCACGGAAGCCTGTTCGGTCGCACTGCTGCACGGCGACGCCTTGATCGACCGCACCGAATTGGCGCCGCGTCGCCATGCCGAGCTGGTATTGCCGATGGCGGAAGACTTGCTGGCCGAAGCCGGCATGGTGCGAAAGCAACTCGATGTGATTGCGGTGGGGCAGGGGCCGGGGGCGTTCACCGGCGTGCGCCTGGCGATTTCCGTCGCACAAGGTTTGGCGTTGGCGCTCGACATTCCGGTAATACCGATCTCGTCACTGGCCGCGCTGGCGATGCAGGCGCCGAAGAACGGTGCCCCGATCCTCGCTGCAATCGACGCGCGTCGCGAGGAAATCTACGCCGGTGTGTTCCGTTTCGATGCGGACGGCTTGGTGGAGCCGCTGGATCGCGAGCGGGTACTTTCCGCGTCCGCACTGAGGCTGCCCGAAGCGGAGGGATGGAACGTGCTGGGCACCGGCTGGCGTGCCTACGGCGGCGCGATCAGCGAACGCCTGCCGTCACCGCCGCACTGGGCCGATGGCGACCGCTATCCGCAGGCCTGCGACGTCGCTCGCCTGGCGGCGCCGCTGTTCGCGGCCGGCAAGGGTGTGGCGCCGGAACAGGCGCTGCCGGTGTACCTGCGCGACAAGGTGGCGTTGACGCTCGAGGAACAAGTTGCCGCGAAGTAACAGGGCGAATGGAAGCCGGCTTTCGTGAGGAGCCAGGCCATGGATGGCTGTTCTGACGCCTATTGTTTCGAATCGTCCGTGCCTGCGAGCGATTCCTTGATGATGATCGCAAGATCAGGTGCAGGCGTTGCGAATCGCGTCGGGAAGAGCAACGGAAGCGCCCGTCGCGGGATCGACCCAGACCATCACCACGTTGCCCTCCGCGTACACCCAGTCGTGATCGGCGCGGTCGACGATGCGGTTGCCGATGGTCATCGACGAATTGCCGAGCCGTTCGCAGGAAAGCAGCACGTCGATCTCGGCGGGCCACTCGATCGGCTTGCGATAGCGCAGCTCCACCGCCGCCATCACCGGCATCGCGTGTTCGGTGAACCACTCGCCCGGCACGGTGCGCAGCCATTGCAGGCGCGATTCTTCGAGGAACGTCAGGTACGAAGAATTGTTGACGTGGTTGAACGCGTCGAGGTCGCGCCAGCGCACGTGCAGGGGGATGGCGGCAAGGGTGCGCGATGCGCGCGATTCCCGGCCGGGCGCGGATCCAGAAACGGCTTTCCCGGGTTGATTACCGCCTTGTTCCGGCGCGTCCGCCCGCGGCGCGTCCACCGGCTGGCCGCCGGTTCGTTGCGTCGCATCCACGTTGCGCGCTTGCGGTTTTGCCTTGCCGCGTTTGCGCGGTGCGCGCTTGGTCGGGTTGGTTTTCTTTTCTTCGGTCATGCCTGTGACATTCTTCCGGTGAACGGAACGCGTGATGGACGATAGTCGTCATTCGGGGTTCTGCCCGCAAGCAAGGCGGGCAGCCCCGGACCGACGACAAGCAGAATATGCGGGATTGCAGCCGAACCTCCGGTCACGCCCGTTTCTTTTTGCGCGACGATTTCGAGCTTGCAGCACTTTCGAGCACCGGCGCCAGGAACTGCCCGGTGTACGAGCCCTTGGTCGCGGCGATGTCTTCCGGCGTGCCGATGGCGATGATGCGCCCCCCGCCGGCGCCACCTTCGGGGCCGAGGTCGACGATCCAGTCAGCCGTCTTGATCACATCGAGGTTGTGCTCGATCACCACCACGGTGCTGCCGCCGTCGACGAGGCGATGCAACACGCGCAGGAGTTGTTCGATGTCGTGGAAATGCAGGCCGGTGGTCGGCTCGTCGAGGATGTACAGCGTGTTGCCGGTGTCGCGGCGCGACAGTTCCTTCGACAGCTTCACACGCTGCGCTTCGCCGCCCGAAAGCGTGGTCGCACTCTGGCCCAGCTTGATGTAGCCGAGGCCGACGTCCATCAGCGTTTCAAGCTTGCGCGCGATCTGCGGCACCGGTGCGAACACTTCCAGCGCCTGCTCGACCGTCATGTCGAGCACATCGGCGATGGTGTAGCCCTTGTACAGGATCTCCAGCGTCTCGCGGTTGTAGCGCTTGCCGTGGCAGACATCGCACGGCACGTACATGTCCGGCAGGAAATGCATCTCGACCTTGATCAGTCCGTCGCCTTCGCAGGCTTCGCAGCGGCCGCCCTTGACGTTGAAGCTGAAGCGGCCGGCCTGGTAGCCGCGCGCGCGTGATTCGGGAACCTGCGCGAACAGTTCGCGCAATGGCGTGAACACGCCGGTGTATGTGGCCGGGTTCGAACGCGGCGTGCGCCCGATCGGCGACTGGTTGATGTCCAGCACCTTGTCGAACAGGTCGAGTTTCTCGATCGATCCGTACGGCGCGGGTTGCGCCGACGCGCCGTTCAATTCCACCGCAGCGATGCGGAACAGCGTGTCGTTGACGAGCGTGGACTTGCCCGAACCCGACACGCCGGTGATGCAGGTGAAGAGGCCCGCAGGAATTTCCAGATCGACGTGCTGCAGGTTGTTGCCGTGGGCGCCTTTCAGTTTCAGTACCCGCTTGGGATCGGGCTGGCGGCGCAGTTGCGGCACGTCGATGCTGCGCTGGCCGGAAAGATATTGCCCGGTCAGTGAACGCGGCGCCTTCAGGATGTCGTCGAACGTGCCCTGCGCGACCACTTCGCCACCGTGTACCCCGGCGCCAGGGCCAATGTCGATGATGCGGTCCGCGCGGCGCATTGCATCTTCATCGTGCTCGACCACGATCACGGTGTTGCCGAGGTCGCGCAAGCGCGTCAGCGTGCCCAGCAGGCGCTCGTTGTCGCGCTGGTGCAGGCCGATCGAAGGCTCATCCAGCACGTACATCACGCCCACCAGGCCTGCGCCGATCTGCGAAGCCAGGCGGATGCGTTGCGCTTCGCCGCCCGACAAGGAATCGGCCTTGCGGTCGAGCGTCAGGTAATCGAGCCCGACGTCGATCAGGAACCGCAGGCGCTCACGGATCTCCTTGACGATGCGTTCGGCGATTTCGCCGCGCCAGCCCGCGAGTTGCAGGCCATCGACGAACGTGCGCGCATCGCTGATCGCCAGCGCCGACAGCGAAGGCAGGTTCTTCTCGCCCACGAACACGTTGCGTGCAGACGGGTTCAGCCGCTCGCCGTGGCATTCGGGGCAGGGCCGTTCGCTGATGAAGCGCGCGAGTTCCTCGCGCACCATGTTGGAATCGGTTTCGTGGTAACGCCGCTCGAGGTTCGGGATGATGCCTTCGAAGCGATGCCGGCGCGTGACCGCGCCGCCCGCGGCGGCGGGTGTGTACTTGAAAGCGATGGCTTCGTCGCCAGACCCCGTCAGTACCGCGTCGCGGGTGGCCTTCGGCAATTTGTTCCAGGGTGTGTCCGGATCGAAGCCGTAGTGCTTCGCCAGCGACTGGATCATCTGCCAGTAATACGGATTGCGTTTGTCCCAGCTGCGGATCGCGCCGGCGGCGAGGCTGCGCTCGGGGTGCGCCACCACGCGCGCCGGGTCGAAGAACTGCGTGACGCCCAGCCCATCGCACTTCGGGCAGGCGCCGACCGGCGAGTTGAACGAGAACAGCCGCGGCTCCAGTTCCGGCAGCGAGTAGTCGCACAGCGGGCAGGAATAACGCGACGAGAACAGTTGCTCCGGTGCCTTGTCGTCGTCCAGGTCGACCAGGATCGCCAGGCCTTCGCCGAGTCGCAGCGCGGTCTCGAATGATTCGGCAAGCCGCTGCTTCAAATCATCGCGCGGACGGAAGCGGTCGATCACCACTTCGATCGTGTGCTTGATGCGCAAACCCAGCGCCGGCACGGCATCGAGGTCGCACACGGTGCCGTCCACGCGCGCGCGCACGAAACCCTGCGCACGCAATTGCTCGAACACCTGCACGTGCTCGCCCTTGCGTTCGCGGATCACCGGCGCCAGCAGCATGTAGCGCTTGTCTTCGGGCAACGCGAGGGTTTGATCCACCATCTGGCTGACCGTTTGCGCGGCCAGCGGTGTGCCGTGGTTCGGGCAGCGCGGCGTGCCCACGCGTGCATACAACAGGCGCAGGTAATCGTGGATTTCGGTGATGGTGCCGACGGTTGATCGCGGGTTGTGCGAGGTCGACTTCTGCTCGATCGAAATCGCCGGCGACAGGCCCTCGATGTGGTCCACGTCGGGCTTTTCCATCATCGACAGGAACTGCCGCGCGTACGACGACAGCGACTCGACGTAGCGACGCTGGCCTTCGGCGTACAGGGTGTCGAAGGCCAGCGACGACTTGCCCGAGCCCGACAAGCCGGTGATCACGACCAGTTGATCGCGCGGCAGATCGAGGTCGATGTTCTTGAGGTTGTGGGTGCGGGCACCGCGGATGCGGATGGTGTCCATGGGGAATGCGGGCGGAAAAGCCCGTTACTATAGCGACCCGTCCGATGTGGGGTTTGGCGGCACGTTTTTCGAGCGCGTACGGCGACCCGGAAGGACGAATTTGTTTGTAGGTTGGGCTGAGCGCAGCGAAGCCCAACATGCGGCTATGGGACGACGTTGGGCTTCCCTGATGAAGCCGGGTCAGCCCAACCCACGGCCTACCGGTGCGCTGCTTGCCCAATTCCCTGAAATCACGCTAGAATTGCGGGTTCGAGCGCATTGGATCGCGCCGATCCACCCAGAATAACGACAGAATCAGAGAGTCAGACACCATGTACGCAGTCATTCTTACCGGCGGTCACCAGTACCGCGTCGAGCAGGGCGCAGTCCTTCGCGTCGAAAAACTGGATGCCGAACCCGATGCCGCGGTTACCTTCGACCAGGTGTTGCTGATCGGCGAAGGCGAGGGCGTCACGGTTGGCGCGCCGACCGTCGCGGGCGCCAGCGTCACCGCCAAGGTGCGCGCCCACGGCCGCGCCGACAAGGTGCGCATCGTGAAATTCCGTCGCCGCAAGCACCATCGCAAGCAGATGGGTCACCGGCAGCATTACACCGAAATCGAGATCACCGGCATCGCCGGTGGCAGCAAGTAAGGAGAAGCCGCCATGGCACACAAAAAGGGCGTAGGTTCCTCGCGCAACGGCCGCGACTCCAACCCGAAATATTTGGGCGTCAAGTTGTTCGGCGGCCAGGCCGTCGAAGCCGGCAACATCATCGTCCGCCAGCGCGGCACCCAGTTCCATCCGGGCGTCGGCGTCGGGCTGGGCCGCGACCACACCCTGTTCGCGCTGGTCGATGGCAAGGTGGAGTTTTCCGTCAAGGGCCCCAAGCGCCAGCGCACGGTGAACGTGGTCGCGGGCTGACGCGCGCGTCACATTGAGTCCGGAAGGCCCCGCCAAGCGCGGGGCTTTTCGTTTGTTCGAAGAGTGGGAACGGGGAACAGGGAACGGGCAGTGGATGTGTTCCCGTACCATGTGCCGCGTTCCCTGTTTCCGGTTCCCTGTCTAAGCCCCCATGAAGTTTGTCGACGAAGCCATCATCAAGGTGCAGGCCGGCAACGGCGGGGACGGCTGTGCCAGCTTCCGTCGCGAGAAGTTCATTCCGTTCGGGGGACCCAACGGTGGTGACGGCGGCGACGGCGGCAGCGTGTGGCTCGCGGCCGATGAAGGCCTGAACACGCTGATCGATTTCCGGCACCAGCGTAACTTCAAGGCGCAGCGCGGCCAGAACGGCATGGGCAGCGACATGTACGGGCGCGGCGGCGAGGACACCACCATTCGCGTGCCGGTCGGCACGACTGTCATCAACGTCGATACCGATGAGATCATCGGCGACCTCACCACGCACGGACAGAAGCTGCTGGTCGCGAAAGGCGGCAGGGGCGGCCTCGGCAACATCCACTTCAAAAGTTCCACCAATCGCGCGCCGCGCCGCTTTACCACCGGGACGCCGGGCGAGGAGCGCGAACTGAAGCTGGAATTGAAAGTGCTGGCCGACGTCGGCCTGCTCGGCTTTCCCAATGCCGGCAAGAGCACCTTCATCCGCGCGGTGTCGGCGGCGACGCCGCGTGTGGCCGATTATCCGTTCACGACCCTGCAGCCGCACCTCGGCGTGGTGAGCGTGGGGCCGTCGCAGGGCTTCGTGGTGGCCGACATTCCGGGGCTGATCGAAGGTGCAGCCGAGGGCGCGGGTCTGGGCATCCAGTTCCTGAAGCACGTCTCGCGCACCAGCCTGTTGTTGCATCTGGTGGATGTCGCGCCGCTGGATGGCGCCGATCCGGTGGAGCAGGTGCGGATCATCGAGGGCGAACTGCAGCGTCACGACCCCGAATTGTTGCAACGTCCGCGCTGGTTGCTGCTCAACAAGATCGACCTGTGGGCCCCGGAGGAGCGCGAGGCCAACGCGCGCAACATCATCACGCGATTGGATTGGCGGGCCCCATGGTTTGCGATCTCGGCGGCGGAACGGCTGGCGACGCGGGAGGTGTGCCTCGCTGCGCAGCGGTTCTTCGATGAGCGGCACGCGGAGACAGAGGAGCTGCCGGAGTGACATGCGCGCGGGCTTGCCTGTTGGAGCCCCTCTCCCTCCGGGAGAAGGGCAGGGGTGAAGGTACGCGAGCACGCAGCATTGCGGAGGTGCGCGAGACTGGGATCAATCCGGATGCCGAACCCTCACCCGGCGCTGGCGCCGTCGCGCTTCGCGCGCGTTCGCTTCGCTCCGCTTCTCGCGGATGCGATAACAAAAAGCCGGCTGGCGCCGGCTTTGCTTTTCCCCGCTCCCTTCGTGAGAAGGACAGGGACGAGGTTACGGGTTTTGTGTGCCTTTCGGTGAGAAACCGAACCCTCAGCCGGCGCTTCGCGCAAAAGGCGCAGCCGCGCCTCGCCCCTTCTCCCGCAGGGAGAAGGAACACAAACGGCTCAGGCGATAGCCTTGATGTGCGCGGTGAGGCGGCTCTTGTGGCGCGCGGCCTTGTTCTTGTGGATCAAGCCGCGGCTGGCGTAGCGGTCCAGCACCGGTTCGGCGGCCTTGTAGGCGGCTTCGGCACCGACCTTGTCCTGGGCCTCGATGGCCTTCAGGACCTTGCGGATCGACGAGCGCAGCATCGAACGCTGGCTGGTATTGCGCATGTTGCGCACTTGGGCCTGGCGGGCGCGCTTCTTGGCGGACTGGATGTTTGCCACGGGGTGACTCCGGGAAATAACGGCGGAACGAAGCCCACAAGTATCGCGGGATTGCAGGTTTCAGTCAATCCTTTCGGGACGCAAGGCTCGGTGCCCGGAATCCGGAAAAAACAAGGTGCAAGGCACACCGACACCTCTTCGCCCCGTTCGTTCACGGCAGGACGGCGCGACGCCGAGCGGTCCCGAGGCATACGACCACCGCGGGCCGGCCGTTGCGGGTCCCGGGTTCCGAGGCACGCCGCATGACCCGCCCGCCCAGCCTGTTGCGCGGGGTGTTCTCGTTCAGCAGCATGACCATGATCTCGCGCCTGCTGGGCCTGGCGCGCGACATTGCCATCACCCACGTGTTCGGCGTCAGCGCGGCCACCGACGCGTTCTGGGTGGCGTTCCGCGTGCCCAATTTCATGCGCCGGCTGTTCGCGGAAGGCTCGTTCTCGACCGCGTTCGTGCCGGTGTTCACCGAGGTCAAGGAAACCGGCAGCCACGCGGAATTGCGCGACCTGACCGCACGCGTCACGGGCACGCTCGGCGGGGTGCTGCTGGTGATCGTGGCGCTCGGAATCATCTTCGCGCCGCAGGTGGCGACCGGGTTTGCGCCGGGCGCGCTGGACCAGCCGCACAAGTTCGACCTCACGATCAAGCTGCTGCGGTTGACCTTCCCGTTCCTGCTGTTCGTTTCGCTGACCGCGTTGTGCGGCGGCATCCTCAACAGCTTCCACAAGTTCGCGTTGCCGGCACTGGCGCCGGTGATCCTGAACCTGTGCCTGATCGCGGCGGCGTTGTGGGGTGCGAAGCGGCTCGCGGTGCCGATCGAATCGCTGGGCTGGGCGGTGCTGATCGCGGGCATCCTGCAGTTGCTGTTCCTGCTGCCATCGGTACGGAGCCTCGATCTGCTGTCGCTGCCGCGCTGGGGCTGGAACCACCCGCGCGTGCGCCAGATCATGCGGCTGATGCTGCCGACCCTGTTCGGTTCGTCGGTGGCGCAGATCAACCTGCTGCTGGATACCGCAGTGGCCTCGCTGCTGATCACCGGCTCGCAGACGTGGCTGGCGCAGGCGACGCGGTTTCTGGAATTGCCGTTGGGCGTGTTCGGCGTGGCGCTCGGCACCGTGATCCTGCCCGCATTGTCGCGTCACCACGTCAGCGCCGATCGCGAAGGTTTCTCGCGCTCGCTGGATTGGGGCTTGCGCACCACCTTGCTGATCGCGCTGCCCGCGATGTGCGGCCTGCTGCTGTTGGCCGAACCTGCGGTGGCGGCGTGTTTCCAGAACGGGCAATTCACGGCCTTCGACAGCCACATGACCGCGATCGCGATCATGGGCTTGGCCGCGGGCGTGCCGGCGATCGCATTGACGCGCACGCTGCTGCCGGCGTTCTATTCGCGGCAGGACACCCGCACGCCGGTGCGCGCGGGCGTGATCGCGCTGATCGTCAACATGGTGTTCAACTTCGCGCTGATCGCGCTGCTGTTCGAGGTGTGGGCGCCGGCCGCGTCGAAACACCTGCCATGGCTGGACGGCATTGCGCGGGTGCCGGGGTTGCATCTCGGAATGGCGATTGCGAGTTCGGTGTCCAATTACCTGCAGTTCGCACTCCTGTGGCGCTACCTGAAGCGCAGCGGCGCGTACCGTCCGCAGCCCGGCTGGGCGCGGCACTGGCTGCGGATCGGGGTGGCTTGTGCCGTACTGGTGGTCGTGGTCGGCATCGGGCTGTGGCTCTGGCCGTGGCAGCAGTGGACGCATGAGCGGATCATCACGCGCATCTGGAAACTGGTGGCGCTGGTCTGCGCGGGTGGCGCCGCGTACGTCGCCGCGCTGTTCGCGACGGGTTTCCGGATGCGCGATTTGCGAGGCGCATGATTGCGATCGCCCATGATTGCTGCTCCGGACGAGCGCGGCGCAACTGACCAACACTTCGGCCAGCAACGCCAGAACGGTCATCCATGGCCCGATTTTCCACGACGGCCGCTTCGATGAGCCCCGGTTGGCGGCAGGCCGTGGAACCGCGATAATCGGCCGTTTCCCGGGAGCGCCGCATGTACGTCCAGTCTGCCGACGCGCCAAGGCGCAAACCCGTGACCGTTCCGGGCTTGCGCGCGATGAAGGCGCGCGGCGAGAAGATCGTGGTGCTGACCTGCTATGACGCCAGCTTTGCGGCGCACATGGAAGCTGCGGGCGTGGATGTAGCGCTGGTCGGCGATTCGCTGGGCATGGTGGTGCAGGGCCTCGCCAGCACCCTGCCGGTGACGCTCGACCACATGGTTTACCACGCTTCGCTGGTCGCGCGGGGACTTGCCGCCACGTTGTTGATCGCAGACCTGCCGTTCATGCAGTTCCGCGATCCGGCCACTGCGCTGGCGGCTTCGGCGCGGCTGATGGCCGAGGGCGGTGCCGCGATGGTGAAGCTCGAAGGTGGCGCGGACTGGACCTGCGAAGTCATCGCTGCGCTGACGACCCGCGATGTCCCGGTATGCGCGCACTTGGGGCTGACCCCGCAATCGGTGCACAAGATGGGCGGCTACCGGATGCAGGGCAAGACCGAAGACGCGGCCGCGCGCCTGCGTGCGGAGGCGCGCGCGGTCGAACACGCTGGCGCGGAGTTGCTGGTGCTGGAGTCGGTGCCGGCAGCCTTGGCCGGCGAGATCACCCGCGAGCTTTCGATTCCCACCATCGGCATTGGCGCCGGGCTCGATTGCGACGGCCAGGTGTTGGTCAGCTACGACATGCTGGGCATCACGCCGGGGCGGCGGCCGAAGTTCAGCAAGGATTTCCTGGCCGGGCGCGGCTCCATTCGCGAGGCGATCGATGCATACGCCGGCGACGTCCGCGCGGGACGGTTTCCGGGCCCGGAACAGATCGCGGGCTGACGATGCGTACCGTCGCCGACCCTCGTTCGCTGCGCGCGGTGGTGCAGGCCTGGAAAAAGGATGGCCAGCGCGTCGCGTTCGTGCCGACCATGGGCAACCTGCACGCGGGCCACTATTCGTTGGTCGATCTCGCGCGCCGGCACGCCGATCGCGTGGTGGTCAGCGTGTTCGTCAACCCGACCCAGTTCGGTCCGAACGAGGACTACACCCGCTATCCGCGCACGCTGGCCGAGGACAGCGTAGGGCTGGTCGAGCACCAGTGCGACCTGCTGTTCGCGCCCACGGTCGAAACGATGTATCCATTCGGCCCCGACCATGCGCTGCGCATCCACGTGCCGGACGTCGGCGACACGCTGGAAGGCGCGCACCGACCCGGCCACTTCGACGGCGTGGCCACGGTGGTGGCGAAATTGCTGCTGATGGTGGATCCCGACCTCGCGGTGTTCGGCGCCAAGGACTGGCAGCAGTTGCTGGTGGTGCGCCGGCTGGTGCGCGATCTCGGCTTGCCGCTCGAGATCATGGCGGGCCCGATCGTCCGCGAACCCGATGGCCTCGCGATGTCCTCGCGCAACCGCTATCTGGACGCCCACCAGCGTGCACGCGCGCCGCAGTTGCACGAAACGCTGCAATGGATGCGCGAATCATTCGCGGAGGGTCACGCGATCAGGGCCATCGAGGGCGCGGCGGTGCGCCGCCTGGAACGCGCCGGGTTAGCGCCGGATTACGCGGCCGTGCGGCGTGCGGAGGATCTTGGCGTGCCCGACGCCGACACGCGCAGCGGGCTGATGGCACTGGTGGCCGCCCGGCTGGGAAGCACCCGGTTGATCGACAATCTGGTCTTCGAATGAGCGTTTCTGCGACGGGTGGCAGCTTGTGCAATGCAGCAAACCGGCCGGGCAGTCGCTATAATGCGCGAACTCGGCCACATGGGCGCTGGAGGCATCCATGCAACTGAACATGCTCAAAGCCAAAATCCACCGTGCGACCGTGACCCACGCGGAGTTGCACTATGAAGGCTCGATCGCGATCGACGGCAACCTGCTGGACGCCGCCGGCATCCGCGAGTACGAGCAGATCCACGCGTGGAACGTCAACAACGGCGAGCGCTTCGTCACCTATGCGCTGCGCGCCGAAGAAGGCAGCGGGATCATTTCGGTGAACGGAAGCGCGGCGCATCGCGCGCAGCCGGGCGACCTCGTGATCATCGCCGCCTTCGTGTCGTTGACCGCCGTCGAGGCGGAACAGCACCAGCCGAACCTGGTCTATGTGGACGCCAACAACCGCATTGCGCGCACGAACCACTCGATTCCTAAGCAGATGGCGGTCGCCTGATTTCGAGCGATCGTCCTGATCGCCGCGTCGCCTGTCTGGATATCGTCTGCGCAGACGTTGAAACCGGAACGGCCATTCGTGGCCTGCTTTGGTAGGGCGGGTGATAACCCGCCTCGTGTTCATGCGGCGGGGTCCGCTGCGCTACTCCCGCCCTACGGGTTATCCGCCGTTGCGGCGGCATGGTCAAATCCGGTTCCTGGCTCATGCAATACCCGACTTTGCGGTTTGTTGCGCCAGCGCCCACGCCACGTGTTCGCGTACCAGCGGCGAGGTGTCATTGGCGCGCGCACGAAGTGCGTCCATGACTTCCTCCGAATGCGGCGCGTTGCCGAGTGCCACCGCGACGTTGCGCGAGAATCCGTCGTAGCCCGCGCGGCGGATCGGCATGCCTTCGGTCTTCTTCAGGAATTCGGCTTCGGTCCACGCGAACAGTTCCACCAGCCTGGCGCCGTCCAGCCCGTGGCGCGGCGCGAAGTCTTCTTCGCGGGTGGGTTTCGCGAACTTGTTCCATGGACACACGAGCTGGCAGTCGTCGCAACCGAACACGCGGTTGCCCATCAGCGGGCGCAGGTCTTCGGGAATCGCATCCTTCGACTCGATCGTCAGGTAGGAAATGCAGCGCCGCGCATCCAACTGGTACGGGCCGATGATCGCCTGCGTCGGGCAGACGTCGATGCAACGCGTGCAGGTGCCGCAGTGCGCCGTCGACGGTTTGTCGATGGGCAGCGGCAGATCGGTGTAAAGCTCGCCCAGGAAAAACCACGAACCTGCATCGCGATCCAGCACCAGCGTGTGCTTGCCGACCCAGCCGAGGCCGGCGTTCCGCGCCAGCGCCTTTTCCATCACGGGCGCGGAATCGGTGAAGGCACGATAGCCGAACGAACCGACTTCGCCGGCGATGCGGTCGGCGAGTTTCTGCAGGCGGCTGCGGATCAGCTTGTGGTAATCGCGTCCGAGCGCGTAGCGTGAAATGTAGGCACGATTGCCGTCGGCGAGTGCCTGCCATGCGGCCTCGACGTTCATGTCGCGCGGGAAATAATCCATGCGTGCGGAGATCACGCGCACCGTGCCGGGTTGCAGTTCGTCCGGACGGCTGCGCTTGCTGCCGTGCCGCTGCATGTAATCCATGCTGCCGTGGCGACCCTGTTCCAGCCAGGCTTGCAGATGCGCTTCGTCTTCGCGCAGATCGACGCCGGTGATGCCGATTTTCGCGAAGCCGAGTTCCACGCCCCATGTCTTGATCCGCTGCGCGAGCGCGGCGAAATCGATGGCATCGGCGATGGCTTCACTGCCCGTTTGCATGTCCACATTGTAGGATCACGTGATGGCCCAGCTCGACCCGCAGTCCGCACTTTTCACCACCGCACAGGTGCGCGCACTCGACCAGGCCGCGATTGGCGACGGTATCGCCGGGATCGAATTGATGGAACGCGCAGCACGCGCCGCGTTCGACGCGCTGCGGCGGCGCTGGCCGCAGGCGCGCAGCGTGTGCGTGTTGTGCGGACCGGGCAACAATGGCGGCGACGGATTCCTGCTGGCGGCGCTTGCGCGCGCGGCGGGCCTGCAGGCGAGCGTGATTGCTTTGCCGGGCCAGCCTTCCGAAGACGCGGCGCGTGCCCGTGAACGTTTCACTGGCGACGGCGGGCAGGTTTCGTCGGTCACCGAATCTCTGCCAGACGCCGACGTGTACGTGGACGCGCTGTTCGGTTCCGGCCTGAATCGCGCGCCGGCCGGCGATGCGGCGACGTTGATCACGGCCGTCAATGCGCAATCCCGTCCGGTGCTGGCGCTGGACGTGCCGAGCGGGCTGGATTCGGACACGGGTGTTGCGTTCGAACCGTGCCTGCGGGCGACCGCGACCGTTTGTTTCGTGGGCTGGAAACGCGGATTGTTCACGGCGCAAGGACCCGGCCAGTGCGGCGAGTGCAGCCTCGCCACGCTGGATATTCCCGCCCCCCCGTACACGCATGCCGAAGCCGATGCGATCTTGCTGACACCGCAGGCGCTGCCGCCGCGTGCGCGCGACAGCCACAAGGGACGCTTTGGGCACGTGCTTGCGATCGGCGGTGACCTGGGCGCCGGCGGGGCGGTGCGCATGTGCGGCGAGGCCGCCGCGCGCGTGGGCGCGGGGCTGGTCAGCATCGCGACGCGCGAAGCGAATGTCGGCGCGATCCTGTCCGCGCGCCCCGAGTTGATGCCGCACGGCGTGCATGTGCCGCGCAATCTCGAAGCATTGCTGGCGCGGGCGAGCGTGCTGGCACTGGGCCCCGGGCTCGGCCAGGACGACTGGGGGCACGGCCTGTGGTTCGCGGCGCTGGACGCAGGCATACCCACCGTGCTCGACGCCGATGGCCTGAATTTGCTGGCCGCCCACCCGCACGCCCTGCCGGAAATGGTGGTGATGACGCCGCACCCGGGTGAAGCTGCGCGACTGCTGGAAACAACGACCGCCGATGTGCAGGCGGATCGCTTCGCAGCCGCGCGCGGGCTTGCGCGCTCGTATGGCGCGGTGGTGGTGCTGAAGGGTGGCGGTTCGCTTGTCGCCGATCCCGAAGGCCGGGTGGCGGTGTGCCCGTGGGGCAATCCCGGCATGGCGTCCGGTGGTACCGGAGATGTGCTCACCGGCGTGATCGCGGGTCTTCTGGCGCAAGGCCTCACGCCTTGGGGAGCGGCCTGCCTCGGCGTCGGCCTGCACGCTCGCGCCGGCGACCTGGCGGCGCGGGCGGGCGAGCGCGGCATGCTGGCGTCGGATTTGTTTTCCTACCTGCGCGCCTTGGTGAATGGCCGTGCCTGAACCCGCTCCCGCACTCGTGATCTTCCTGCCCGGCGAAGCCGCGACCATGGCGCTGGCGCGGCGCCTCGCGCCAGCGTTGCTGGATGGCGGTGTGGTTTTCCTGCGGGGCGAACTCGGCGCCGGCAAGACCACCTTCGCGCGCGCGCTGCTGCGTGCGCTCGGCGTCGGCGAACGCGTGAAAAGCCCGACCTACAGCCTGCTCGAACGCTACGCGATGAATGGTCACGAGGCGTTCCATCTCGACCTGTATCGCATCGCGGACGCGGGCGAACTGGAATGGCTGGGCCTTGACGAATTGGACGTGCCGGAAACGCTCGTGCTGGTGGAATGGCCCGAACGCGGTGGCGGTGCCTTGCCGGCGCCCGATCTCGAAGTGGCGCTGGAGCACGATGGTGCCGGCCGGCGTGCCTACTTGACGCCGGTTTCCGAACGCGGCCAGCGCTGGATGGCGATCCTGGCGGGAGCGGAGGGTCGATAAGCGCGCAGCGATGCCGACTTGGCGCGACTTTCTGAATCCGTATCGATAAAACCGTCGCAGCTCACGGATAACAAAGGGAAAAATGCTTGCAATTCGCCGCTGCTTGCGGTTGAATTCAGCACCATGAGGGGGACGAGCCATCCATCGCTGTCGTTTTTCGCATTCCTTTGCGGGGTGCTGGCGTGCGTGTCCTCCGCCGCTGCGGCCGCCTCCACCAGTACCGTCAACGCGGTGCGCATCTGGGGCGGGCCCGATTCCACGCGGGTGGTGTTCGAACTCTCGGCGCCGGTCGACTACCGGTTGTTCCAATTGAGCAAACCCGATCGGGTGGTGCTGGACCTGGACAACGGCGCGTTCGGCAAGGGCGTCGGCGCCAAGCCGGGCAAGGGCGTGGTCAAGGACATGCGAATCGGACATTTCCAGGGCAAGGCGCGGATCGTGCTGGACCTGGATGCGCCCGCGCATCCGAAAAGTTTCCTGCTGACGCCGGCCGGCCAATACGGTTACCGGTTGGTGTTGGACCTCGGCACGCCCAGCGGCAAGCCGTCGCAGATCGTGCGCACGATCGACGACGACGTGGCCCATGGCAAGCCGCGGCCGGTGGTGATCGCGGTTGATGCGGGACACGGCGGCGACGATCCCGGTGCCCGCGGGCAAGGCGGCACGCTGGAGAAGAGCGTCACCCTGGAAATTGCCAAGGATCTGGCCAAGCTGATCGACGCGCAGCCCGGCATGCACGCGGTGCTTACGCGCAAGAGCGATTACTTCGTGCCGCTGGAAAAACGTTTTCAGATCGCGCGCGAACACAAGGCCGACCTGTTCGTGTCGATCCACGCCAATTCCTGCCCGGACTACTGCGATGCGCGCGGTGGGTCGGTGTGGGTGCTTTCCACCCACGGCAAGCAGAGCGAGGCCGGCAAGTGGCTGGCGAAAAGCGAGAACGCTTCCGACCTGATCGGCGGCGTCTCGCTGGACGACAAGAGCCACATGCTGGCTTCGGTGCTGCTGGATCTCTCGCAGGGCGCCAGCATGCATGCGGCGCACGAGGTGGGCAGCGAGGTGCTGACTGCACTGGGCAAGATCGGGCCGCTGTACCGCAACACCGTGCAGGGCGCCAATTTCGTGGTGCTGCGTTCGCCGGACGTGCCTTCGATCCTGGTGGAGACCGCGTTCATCAGCAATCGCAGCGACGAACGGCGGCTGGGCAGCAGCACGGACCGCCAGCGGTTGGCGGAAGCGGTACTGACCGGCGTGAAGCAGTATTTCGAAACCACTCCGCCGCCCGGCACGTGGTTTGCCGAACAACGCAATGATCGCCTGCACCTGACGACCAACGCGGAGATCGAGGTGGCAGCCAACGGCAAGGCCGCGGCGGGCGCGAAGGCGGTGGTCCCGGATGCGCCGACCCTGGTCGCTTCGGTGACGAAGGCGGTCCGCGCCGACGCCGACGCCCAGGACATGCACAAGGTCTCACGGGGCGAAACCCTGTCCGGTATCGCACAGCACTATGGCGTCAGCATGAACGCGCTGCGATCGGCCAACGCCAGCAAGATCCAGACCGGTGGCGGGATCCAGGCGGGGCAGGTGCTGTTGATCCCCAGTTCGTAGGGTGCCGGGAGGCCGCTGCCGGTCTGCGCGGCGCCCCGGGTGTGCGATGCCCATTGCGTTGTAGGAGCGCGCCGGCGCGCGACCAACGTTGCCGTGTCCGAAACCGGTCGCGGCCAAAAGAAGAATCGAGCGCGCAGCGCCAGCCGCTCCTACATCCTCTTGTCGGCGCTTTGACACCACTTCTTGCAGCCACGATAATGTACGGCTCGCTGCCCGAATAGCTCAGCTGGTTAGAGCACTAGACTGTTAATCTGGGGGTCCTTGGTTCGAGTCCAAGTTCGGGCGCCACTTTCAGCCGATCTGTGTAGATCGGCGTGTAAATCAAAAGGCCGACGCATCGCGTCGGCCTTCTTGTTTGGTGGCGCCATTGACGTCACGTGGACGCGGTTTTCCCGCATACTCGCGTGTTTCGTTCCTCGCAACAGGAAGTCCGCACCGTGTCAGCGCAACCGTTTTCGGCGAATCCTCCCGTCGGCATCAGCGGCATGGCGGTGTACGTGCCGCCGTACCGGGTGGATCTGGAACGATGGTCGGGCTGGACCGGCAACGATCCTTCGAAAATACGCGCGGTGGTCGGCCACGCATTCCGGATGCCGGGTCCGGATCAGAACGTCTACACGCTCGCCGCGAACGCGGTGCTGCGGCTGATCGCGCACTGCGACATCGATCCGCGCCGCATTGGTTACCTCGCACTCGGTACCGAATCCAGCATCGACAATGCCGCGGGCGCGGTGATCGTGCGCGGGCTGGTCGACCAGGCGCTGGCGTCGGAAGGCAAGCCCATGCTGGCGCGCGACTGCGAGGTGCCGGAGTTCAAGCACGCCTGCCTCGGCGGCGTGTACGCGCTGAAGGGCGGACTGCGCTATCTCGCGTGCGACGGTCGCGATCGCCAAGCCATCGTGGTGAGCGCCGACATCGCCGAGTACGCCCGCGGCAGCAGCGGCGAGCCCACCCAGGGCGCGGGTGCGGTCGCGATGCTGCTGGAAGCCTCGCCGCGTCTGCTGGAACTGGATCTGTCACGCGGCGGCAGCGCCTCGGAATACCGCGGACTGGATTTCCGCAAGCCATTCCTGCGCTTCGCGGGTCAGGCCCCTGGAATCCACGGTCGTCTGAGCGATCTGCCGGTGTTCAACGGCAAGTATTCGACGGACTGTTACACCGACGCGACGTTGCGCGCGCTGGATGCGATGTTCGCGCGACGCGGCGGTTCACGCGCCAGCTATCTGCGCGGACTCGCGGCTGTGTTCATGCACCGGCCATATCACCGGATGCCGCGCAATGCCCTGGCGATGGGTTACCTGGCGGCGCTAGGGCACGACGCGGCGCAAGGCGATCAGGATGCGGCGCGCGAACTGGACCTCCATTGCACCGCAGCCGCCACGTCGCGCGAAGCCGTGATGCGCGAGTGGCAAGCCGGCGTGGATGGCTGCGCGCCGGAAGCATTGCCGGCGGATGCCTATCCCGCATCGTCGGCCGTGCTGAAGATGTTCCGCAAGAGCGATACGTATCAACGCATGGTCGAGGACAAACTGCAGACCGGTTCCGACGCGACGATGGAATTCGGCAATCTCTACACGGCGGCACTGCCGGCATGGCTGGCTGCGGGACTGGATGACGCGGCGGCGCGCGGTTTGGAGCTGGAAGGCCGGGGCTTGTTGTTGCTTGGCTACGGCAGCGGCGATGCGGCCGAAGCGATTCCCGCGCGCGTGACGCGGGGCTGGCGCGAAGCCGCGCGCACGATCGGTTTCCACGATGCTTTGGCTGGCGAGGTGGACCTCGACGAATCCGAATACGCCGCGTTGCACGATGGCGGCATGCTGGACGGTACGCGATCGACGACCATGTCGGGCCTGGTGATCGATCGCGTGGGCACGAGCAACGAGCATGCGTTCCAGGATTTCGGGGTTGCGTATTACCGGTATCTTGGTCAGCCATAGCTTTGCGATCATCCCTGATCGCAGCATCGCCGAAGCGCCATCCACGCGTGAGGGTCTCCGGTTATGGAGGATCAGAACGGCCATCCGTGGCCTGACTTTCCACCAAAGCCGCTTCGATCGGAATATCGCTTCAGGGCATCCCCGCGAGACACGCCTGCAGGTGCGCGGCATCGGCGCGCGCGACCCGCACGCGTCCGGAGTTGGCCACGATTACCGCCTTTCCATCGTGTGCGCGCGCGTGGCAAATCGTGAACGTCGCGTTGCTGCCGCCTGCGCTGCCGCTGGGTTGGAAATTGATCCGCCTGCGCCCGCCACTGCTGACGACGCGGGTGCCGGTGGGCACGGCAGCCTCCACGTCGAGGATCGACTTGCCTGCATCGGGTTGGTCATCGTGGTCCGCGTCCTGCGCGACGATCCAGCCGTGTTGCCAGTCCGCGCCCGGCCCGCAGTGACGGCCGTCGGCGCTCGGACACACCAGCACGCGTGCGTTGCGCATTACCGCGGCATTGCGGGCGCCGCGCAGGCCGGCGGCCATTGCGCTTTCGATGCCGGAGTCCTGCGTGCGTGCGAGCAGGCTGCCCATCGCCGGTGCACCGATCATCGCGAGGATGCCGGCAATCGCCAGCGCGATCATCAGTTCTATCAAGGTGAACCCGCGTGCGGTGCGTACGGATCGAGCCATGACCATTCCCTCCATGCGAGGGCGACAGTCTGCGCAACCGACCGGGTCGCCTGTAGCGGCCGCTTGCGGAGAAGCGCGTCAGACATTGCTGACAAGGGCCGTCAGCAGGGCAAACGTATAATGTCGGCATGGATGCAAGCCGCGCTTCGCAACACGACAATGAACGTTTCGAACTGGTCGCGCCGTACCGGCCTTCGGGCGACCAGCCGCAAGCGATCGCGAAGCTGATCGAAGGGTTCGATGCGGGCCTTGCCGCGCAAACGCTGCTGGGCGTCACCGGCTCGGGCAAGACCTTCACGATCGCGAACGTGGTGCAGGCGGTGCAACGCCCGACCCTGGTGCTGGCGCCCAACAAGACGCTGGCCGCGCAGTTGTACGGCGAGTTCAGGCAGTTCTTTCCGCACAATGCGGTGGAGTATTTCGTCAGCTACTACGACTACTACCAGCCGGAAGCCTACGTCCCGTCGTCGGACACGTACATCGAGAAGGACGCCTCGATCAACGACCACATCGAGCAGATGCGCCTCGCCGCGACCAAGGCGCTGCTTTCGCGGCGTGATGCCTTGATCGTCGGCACCGTGTCTGCGATCTACGGTCTGGGCGATCCCGAGGATTACCTGTCGCTGCGGTTGATCCTGTCGATCGGCGACCGCGTCGATCCGCGCGCGCTGATCCGGCAGTTGACCGAGCTGCAGTACACCCGCAACGAGATGGAACTGCACCGCGGCACCTACCGCGTTCGCGGCGAGAACCTCGACATCTTCCCGGCCGAGAACGAAACGGAAGCCATCCGCATCGAGATGTTCGATGGCGAGGTCGAGAAGATCTCGATGTTCGATCCACTGACCGGTGACGTGTTGCGCAAGCTGCCGCGTTGCGTGGTGTATCCGGCGACCCATTACGCGTCCACGCGCGAGAGCGTGCTGAACGCGATCGACACCATCAAGGAAGAACTGGGACAGCGGCTGGAAGTGTTGCGCGCCGCCAACAAGCTGGTGGAAGCGCAGCGCCTCGAACAGCGCACGTTGTACGACATGGAGATGATGCACGAGGTCGGTTATTGCCAAGGCATCGAGAATTACTCCCGGCACCTGACGCGGCGACTGCCAGGCCAGCCGCCGCCCACGTTGTTCGATTACCTTCCTTCCGATGCGCTGCTGGTGATCGATGAATCGCACGTCACGATTCCGCAGTTGGGCGCGATGTACAAGGGCGATCGCTCGCGCAAGGAAACGCTGGTGGAGTTCGGGTTCCGTCTGCCGAGCGCGCTCGACAACCGCCCGTTGAAATTCGAGGAATGGGAACAGCGCGAACCGCGCACCATCTTCGTGTCGGCGACGCCCGGCCCGTACGAACGCAAGCAGTCCGGCGACAGCGTGGTGGAGCTGGTGGTGCGTCCGACCGGGCTGGTCGACCCGGAAGTCGAAGTGCGGCCGGTGCGTTCCCAGGTCGACGACGTGCTGGGCGAAATCCGCGAGCGCGTGAAAATGGGCGATCGGGTGCTGATCACCACGCTCACCAAGCGCATGGCGGAGAATCTCACCGACTTCCTGGCCGAGCAGGATGTGCGGGTGCGTTACCTGCATTCGGACATCGAAACGGTCGAGCGCGTGGAAATCATCCGCGACCTGCGCCTCGGCAAATTCGATGTGCTGGTCGGCATCAACCTGCTGCGCGAAGGCCTCGACATGCCCGAGGTGTCGCTGGTTGCGATCCTCGACGCCGACAAGGAAGGTTTCCTGCGTTCGACCGGGTCGTTGATCCAGACCATCGGCCGCTGCGCCCGCAACGTGCGCGGCAAGGCCATCATGTATGGCGACACGATCACCCGATCGATGCAAGCCGCGATCGACGAAACCGACCGCCGCCGCGCGAAACAGGTGGAGTACAACGTCGAACACGGCATCACGCCGACCACCATCGTCCGCAACATCGCCGACGTGATGGAAGGCGCGCGCGAGGAGCCGTCGTCGCGCGGGCGTGGCCGCGGTCGCGGCAAGGGACTGGCGGAACCCGCGCGCAAGGTTGCCGAGGAAAACGCGGATTACTCCGTGCTGGACGCGCACGCGGCCGCGGCGCTGATCAGGAAACTGGAGTCGCGCATGTACAAGCACGCGCAGGACCTGGAATTCGAGGAAGCCGCGCGCCTGCGCGACGAGATCCACCGCGTGCGCGAACAAGCCCTGATGTCGTAGGTCGGGGAGGGCGCTCCACCCCGTCGGCCCGTGAGGGGATCCGCGCCCAGCCCTTCGCAGCCTCGTCCTGCCCCATGGCGCGATCCAGCAGGCGCGGCCGGTGCCGTTGGCATCGTGCGGCACGCAACTAAAGGTCTGCAGTTGACCGGGGGATCGCGCAGGGTTCCGTCAGGCGCCGCTAATGCCCTGGCGCGCCGCGACGGCGGCGCCCAGCAGGCCCGGGTTCGGATGCGTGATCACCTGCACCGCCATGCGCCGCATGTAGTCGGCGTGGCGGCCCTTGGCGGTGAAGGCTTCCATGAACTCGCTGGCGCGGAAGAAATCGAGGAAGTGCAGCACCACGCCGCCCGCGATCATCACGGTGTTGGCGCCGTGCAGCAGCGCGGCGTCGCCCGCGACCGCGCCGTAGATGCGGCAGAAACGCCGCAACGCGTGCACCGCATCGGCTTCGCCCGCCAGCGCGGCATCGACCACGTCTTTCGAGCGTCGCGAACCGGTCTGCGCGGCGGATGCGGGCACGGGTTCGACGCCGCGCAGGCAGGCGTCGATGTTGGACAAGCCGTGCCCGCTCAGCAAACGCTCGGTCGAAACGCGTCCATGGCGCACCCGAAGCCAGGCGGCGATCGTGCGTTCTTCGTCATCGATAGGCGCGAAGCTGGCGTGGCCGCCTTCGGTAGGGACTGCGTGCCAGCCCTGCGTGGCCGAACCCGTCAGCAGTGCGACGCCGAGCCCGGTGCCGGCGCCGATCAACGTCACCGGGCCGAGCGGCGGCGTGATGAGCGGACCGTGGATCGCGATCCGGTCGCTGGTGGCGAGGTGCGGCGCCGCCCACGCGATGGCCGCGAAGTCGTTGATGAGCCGCAAGTCGTCGAGTCCGAGCGCGTGCTGCAGCGTGCCGCGATTGAACGACCAGTCGCGATTGGTCAGGGTGATGTCCTCGCCCTCGATCGGCGAGGCGACGGCCAACGCAGCGCGCGCGGGTTCGACCTGGGTCGCCTGGAGATAGTGTTGCGCAGCGTCGCGCAGGCTGTGGAAGCCGGCGTCGGTGAGCGTCTGTTCCTTCAGGATCTGCGGCGCGTCGGCGGTGAGGTCGGTGAGCGCGAAACGCGCGTTGGTGCCACCGATGTCGCCGATCAGTGCAAGCTCGTGCATCTTCCTTCAATCCTCACGCGTGGATTCGGAGCGGGCGACGTCCTGCCACAGGCTGGAGCGCCGCACCATCAGTTTCATTGGCAGCATCCTGCTTTCGACGTGTTCGTCGTGGATCAGTCGCAGCAGGCTGTCCACCAGCATTTCACCGGCGCGGCGGGTGTCCTGCAACACGGTGGTGAGCGGCGGATTGACGAAGCTGGCCATCGGGATGTCATCGAAACCGGCCACCGCGACCTCAAACGGCACGCTGATGCCATGTGCCGACAGCGCGCCGATGGCGCCGATCGCGATCAGGTCGCTGGCGGCGAAGACGGCGTCGAACGACTCGCCGCGCGCGAGCAGGGCTTCCACCGCGCGGCGTCCTTCCTGCTGCGAACTTTCCGCATCCACCTGCAGCGCGTCGTCGGGCACGATGCCGCGCGTGCGCAAGGCCTGCAGGTGCCCGCGATAGCGTTCCTGGAATTCCGGGAAATGCCGCGAGGCATCGCCGATGAAAACGATCCGGCGGCAGCCCTGGTCGAGCAGGTGGTCGGTGACGCTGCGCCCGCCATTGAAATTGTCGCAACCGATCGTGACGCAAGGCTGGTCGGGCATCACCGCGCCCCAGCTCACCAGCTTGGTGCCGCGCGCGCGCAGCTTTTCGAGCCGGCTGGTGTGGGTCAGGTAATCGCCGTAACCCAGCAGGATGATGCCGTCGGCCTTCTTGCTCTCGGCGAAGTCGGCGTGCCAATCGCGCGCGAGTTCCTGGAACGAGATCAGCAGGTCGTAACCATGTCGCGCACAGGCCCGCGTGATCGAACCCAGCATCGACAGGAAGAACGGATTGATGTGCGAATCGTCGGGCGTCGGATCTTCGAAGAACAGCAGCGCGAGCGTGCCGGTGAGCCGGCCGCGCAGGCTCGACGCGCTCTTGTCCACGGTGTAGTTGAGCGCCGCCGCCGCCGCTTCCACCCGCCTGCGGGTTTCCTCGCTCACCGAAGGGTCGCCGCGCAGCGCGCGCGATACCGTGGCCTGGGAGACGCCGGCCTTCTCGGCGATGTCGAACGAGGTGATGCGTTTCTTGCTGTGCACGCGTGGGCGGCCTTCGGGACAAGCCTTGGGAAATCGCGCGGTCGGATGATCGCGGGTTCCGATGCTAGCCAAATTCACGCGATGCTGCCGAGAGCCCGAGCCCATCGGGCTAACCCGGCATGTCTTCGAGCTCCACGCCGCGGGTTTCGCGGACGAACTTCAGCACGAACAGCAGCGAGATCGCAGCGAACGCCGCGTACACGCCGTACGAGAGTGGCAGGCTGAACTGCGCCATCACCGGGAAGCTGCTGGTGATCGCGAAATTTGCCAGCCACTGGGCGGCGGCTGCCACTGCCAGCGCCATCGCACGAATGCGGTTGGGGAACATCTCGCCCAGCAACACCCACACCACCGGGCCCCAGCTCACGCCGAAAAAGATCACGTAGAGGTTGGCTGCGACCAGCGCAACCGGTCCCCAGGCTCCGGGCAGGTTCAACGCTGTGCCGCTGCCGGTCGCCTGGGCGAAGCACACTGCCATCACCGCCAACGTCACCAGCATCCCCGACGAGCCGATCACCAGCAGCGCCTTGCGCCCGATCCGGTCAATCAGTCCAATCGCCACCAGCGTCACCAGCACGTTCACAATCGAGGTGATGACCGTGAGCATGAATGAGTTGGATTCGCTGAATCCGACGGAATTCCACAAGGTCGTGGAGTAGTAGAAGATCACGTTGATGCCGACGAACTGCTGGAACACCGACAGCACGATGCCGATCCACACGATCGGCAGGAATCCCGCGCGGCCGCCGAGCAGGTCGCCCCAGCGCGGCTTGTGCTCGCGCTCGAGGCTGATCTGGATGTCGTCAAGCTTTTTCCGGAGCGCGGCGTCGGAACCGAGCGCCAGCACGCGCTTGAGGACACCCAGTGCTTCCTCGTTGCGGCCACCGGCGACCAGGTGCCGCGGCGATTCGGGAACGCTGAACGCCAACACGCCATAGATCAACGCGGGAATCACGCCGACGATGAACATCCAGCGCCAGGCGCCGAGCCCCAACCACAATGCCTTGGCCGCACCGCCCGCCGAATCGGCGAGTGCCGCATCGCTGAGCAGCGCCACGAAGATGCCGAGCACGATCGCCAACTGCTGCATCGAGCCGAGCCGTCCACGGATCGACGCCGGCGATATTTCCGCGATGTAGGCCGGCGCCACGACCGAAGCCACGCCCACGCCGATGCCGGCCACCACGCGCCAGACCATCAGCCACGCCACCGAACCGGAAAGGCCGGCGCCGATCGCGCCCGCCGCCAGCAGGATGGCCGCGACCTGCATCGTGCGTACCCGACCGTAGCGGTCCGCCAGCCGCCCCGCGTACCACGCGCCTGCGGCGGATCCGAGCAACGCGATGGATACCGCGAATCCGGTCAAGGTGGCGCTCAAGCCGAACGCGGCACGCAAGGCGTCGACTGCGCCGTTGATCACCGCGGTGTCGAACCCGAACAGGAAACCGCCCAGCGCGGCGGCGGCGGCGATCATCACCACGCGCAGGTTGGCGCGTCCGGAGGGTTCGTCGGATCTGGCAGCGGACGCATTCATGGCGCAACTCCCGCGTGGTCAGTCTGCTTCGCGCTGGCCAGCGACGCGAACAGCGCACCGCAGGCCGGCAGGTGCACATGCTCGCCGTCCAGGGTGCCTTCGCGCAAGCCGTGCCCGTGCAGGGGCTGCGCGCCGCGGATCGAGGGCAGGGTCACATGGGTGACCGCATCGGAAAGGTTGAAGGCGACCAGCAGGGTTTCGCCGGGCGTTTCCCGGACGAACGCCAGCACCGGTTCCCGGGTGTCCAGGAAGCGGATCGTGCCGGTGCGGAGCGCCGGATGGGCGTGGCGCCATTGCATGAAGGCGCGAAAGCCGTGGAGCGTCGAAGCCTCATCGGCTTCCTGGCGCGACACGGCCAGCGCAAGATGTTCCTGCGGCACCGGCAGCCAGGGCGCGCCGCGGGTGAAACCGCCATGCGCCTCCGCCGTCCACGGCATCGGCGTGCGACAGCCGTCGCGCCCCTTGAACTGCGGCCAGAACGCGATGCCGTACGGATCGCGCAAAGCCTCAAAGGGCACCTCGGCCTCGGTCAGCCCCAGTTCCTCGCCCTGATACACGCATACCGAACCGCGCAGCGAACAGACCATCGCGGTCAGCTGGCTGGCCAGCGCCGCGGACGCACGGCCGCCGCCCCAGCGGCTGAGCACGCGTTCCACATCGTGGTTGGAAATCGCCCAGCACGGCCAACCTTCGGTCATCTTCGCTTCCTGCGCGCGGACCGTGTCGCGGATGTAGGCGGCGCTGAAATCGTCGGTGAGCAGTTCAAAGCTGTAGCCCATGTGCAGGCGGTGCCCGGCCGTGTATTCGGCCATCGTCTCCAGCGAATCTTCCGACGCGATCTCGCCCAGCGCGGTCGCGCCCGGATAACCATCGAGCAGTGCGCGCAGCTCGCCCAAAAAAGCAAGGTTCTCCGGTCGCGTGTTGTTGAAATAGTGGTACTGATACGCGTACGGGTTGTCGGCGCTGAATCCGCGCCCCAACCGGTGGGCCTTGGGCTTGGACGGGTTGTCGCGCAGTTGCGCGTCGTGGAAACAGAAGTTGATCGAATCCAGCCGGAAGCCGTCCACGCCACGCTCCAACCAGAAGCGCAGGTTGTCCAGCATCGCCGCGCGCACGTCCGGATTGTGGAAATCGAGATCGGGTTGTTCGGTCAGGAAGTTGTGCAGGTAGTACTGCTGGCGGCGTGGTTCCCACTTCCAGGCGGGACCGCCGAAGATCGACAGCCAGTTGTTTGGCGCGGTGCCGTCCTCGCGCGGGTCGGCCCACACGTACCAGTCGGCCTTGGGGTTGTCGCGGCTTTGTCGGCTTTCGCGAAACCACGGGTGTTCGGCCGAGGTGTGGCTGAGCACCTGGTCGATCATCACCTTCAGGCCCAGCGCGTGCGCCTTCGCCAGCAGCCGGTCGAAATCGTCCAGCGTGCCGAACAGTGGATCGACCGCGCGGTAGTCGGCGATGTCGTAGCCGAAATCGGCCATCGGCGACTTGAAGAACGGTGCGATCCACACCGCGTCCACGCCCAGCGAGGCCACGTAGTCGAGCCGCTCGATGATGCCGGGCAGGTCGCCCACGCCATCGCCATCGGTGTCGAGAAAACTGCGCGGATAGATCTGGTAGATGACGGCGCCGCGCCACCAATGCACATCGGCCATTATCGAGCGGGTCCCTTGATGCGCGCGCGATTTCGCGGCGTCTGAAAGCGGGCTCCAGCTTAGCGGCAGGCATGGGAGCGCCGGTCCGTGCACGCATACGTATTCATGGATGTTGCAGGTGCGTCATGCCGGGCGATGCGATGCACCAAACTCATCCGAGCGATGCGCAGGCGATGCCCGCGACGAGCTTTGCAGACAACACGTTTTCGCGCGGTGCAGTCGCGATGGAAACGACGTCGGGCGGCGGCATGTTGCGGCGCAATATGCGCACGCCCGGCGCGCCATGAATACGTATTCGCCAGCGGTCCGTGGCGAAACCCGGCCCCTACCATGCAGGCACGACCCCGCGCCCCGTGCGCGAGTCCGCACGCGCGGCGCAGCCCGCGGCACGCACAACGACGATCATCACTGGGGACGACACCATGCAACCGAAACGCAACATGCTGACGCTGGCGCTGCTCTCCGCGGGCATCGGCTTTGCAACCTGCGCCAACATCGCCTTCGCCGCCAGCGCGCCTGTCGGTGCGGCGCAAGACCAGGCGCAGCCGCAAACGCAGCCCGCCGCGACCGATCAGGATTCGACCGACCAGAACGCGGCTGACCAGAACCGGTCTGACGCGGACAAGCGGAAGAAGAAGCAGCCGGCGCAGTTGCAGGCCATCAATGTCCACGGTTACGCCGGCAGCTTGCAGAACGCCACCGCGATCAAGCGCAATTCCGACGAGATCGTCGAAGCGGTTTCCGCCGAACAGATCGGCAAGCTGCCCGGCACCAGCATCGCCGACACCCTGGGCCGCTTGCCCGGTCTCGCAGTGCAAACCTTGAGCGGCCGTCCGCAGGTGCTCACGATCCATGGCCTCGGCCCCGATTTTTCGACCGCGCTCGTCAACGGCCGCGAGCAGGTCAGCACTTCCAACAATCGCGACGTGCAGTACGACCAGTACCCGTCGAGCTGGTTCAACTCGGTGGTGGTGTACATGTCGCCCAGCGCCGGCCTGATCGGACAGGGTCTGTCGGGCACCGTGGACATGCGCACGATCCGGCCACTGGAACAAAACCATGAAGTCGCGGCGGTCAATGCGCGCTATGTGTGGAACAGCCTCGACACGCTTTCGCCCGGCGAAGGCGTCAGCGACCATGGCTATTCGGTGAACGGCGTTTACGTCAACCAGTTCGCCGACCACACCTTCGGCGTCACGCTGGGCGTCGATCTCGAATCCAACCCGGCGCAGATCGAGCACCAGGCGCCGTGGGGCTACCCCACCGATGCGAACGGCAACCTGGTAGTGGGGGGCTCCAAGAACTACGGCATCTCGGACCAGTTGAACCGGTTGGGTCTGCTCGCGACCGTGCAATTCAAGCCGAGCGACAACTTCACCAGCACGCTCGATCTCACCTGGGACAACTTCCGCGAGACCCAGCAGGCCAAGGGCATGGAGCTGCCGCTGCTGTGGGGCGGCGCGACGCTGGCGTCCGCCAACGCGCAGAACGGCTTCGATCAAAGCGGCACCTACGACGGCGTGGCCGCGGTGGTCCGCAACGATTACAACAAGACCCGCGCCAAGGTCTGGAACATCGGATGGAACAACAAGTTCCGCTTCAGCGAAGGCTGGTCGGGTGAACTGGACGCCAGCTACTCGCGCGCCGACCGCAGTGACATCCAGCTGGAGAGTTACACCGGCACCGGCTACAACAAGACCGGCCCGCTGGACACCGTGGATTTCAGCGAACTTTCCAACGGCCTGCTGTACGTCAACACCGCGCAGGATTACACCCAGGGTTTGTTGCTGACCGACCCGCAGGGCTGGGGCAGCGGCAACAATCCGCCGGTGGTGCAGGCGGGCTTCATCAACGCGCCGCATACCAACGACTACCTCGCGCGGCTGCGCCTGAGCGTCGAATACGACTTCATGAGCGGACCGTTCTCGAACATGAAGTTCGGCGTCGATCGCGCCACCCGCAACAAGACCTACGACATCGATCAGGATTTCATCGTGCTGCCGAACGGCGCGCAGACCGCGGCGATCCCCAGCTACGGCATCGGCTCGCCGCTGGGCTGGATGGGCATCGGCCGGCAGGTGATCTACAACCCGCTGGATTTCCTTTCCGACGGCACCTACGACCTGTTCCCGACCGCGTTGTCCTCGATCGGCGTGCCGCCGAACTGGAAGGTGCGGGAACTCGACACCACGCCGTTCGTGCAGTTCGGTCTCGACACTTCGCTCGGCAACGTGCCGGTGCGCGGCAACATCGGCGTGCAGGTGGCGCATACCAATGAAACTTCGGATGGCCAGCGTGTCGCGGCAGGCACCAGCTCGACAGGTTCCTCGGTAGTGACGCTGGTGCCGGTTTCGGGCGGCACCAAGTACACCCGCTGGCTGCCCAGTGCGAACCTGGTTTTCAGCTTCACCGACAGCACCGACCTGCGCGTCGGCGCGGCGCGCGTACTGGCGCGTCCGCGCATGGACCAGATGAGCGCGAGCCTCGCGATCAGCGGCAACATCACGCAACTGTCGAACACCAATCCGAACCAGTCGTACTTCAGTGCGAACGGGGGCAACCCGGAATTGCTGCCGACGATGGCCGACAATTTCAACGTCAGCCTCGAGCATTATTTCGCGCAGAACCAGGGCTACATGGCGATCTCTTCGTACTACCTGAAGCTGTCGGATTTCATCAATCCGAGCGCGGCGTTCCTGCACGACTTCGCGCCGTTCGTCGGTGCGTTCCTGTCGCCGGCGCAGCAGCAGCAACTCGGCACCACCTACGGCATCGTGTCCGGGCCGACCAACGATGGCCAAGGCAACGTGAAAGGCCTGCAAGGCACGATCAACCTGCCGTTCAAGGCCTTCACTTCCGTGCCGGTGCTGGACGGATTCGGCGTGATCCTGACGGGCGACTACACCAAGAGTTCCGTCACGTACGCGGGCAATCCGCAGGCGATCACGGTGCCGGGCCTGTCCAAGTGGGTCGCCAACGGCACGATCTACTTCCAGCAAGGCGGCTTCGAGGCGCGCGTCAGCGACAGCTATCGCACCAGCTTCCTCGGCGAAGTGCAGGGCATCAGCGCCACGCGCATCCTGCAGACGATCAAGGGCGGCAGCGTCTACGACGCGCAGGTCAGCTACACGATTCCGGACGGCCGTTTGAAGGGCCTGACATTCCTGCTGCAGGGCTCCAACCTCACCAACGAGAAATTCATCACGTACCAGAACGGCGATCCGCGCCAGGTGCTGACGTGGGAGGAATACGGGCGCCGCTACGAAGTCGGCGTGTCCTACAAGTTCTGACGTGAGAGCAAGGCATTGGACGCGGATCAGAGCGGATAGGAGCTGATAAGACATTTGCTCTTCATCGGATTCGATCCGCTCTGATCCGCGCCCAGGCTCTTGCCCCGGCAGCATCGAGATGCGAAAACTGGACGAGACGTGCGAAAGTTGACGGCATGATCCCAAGCCAAGGGTCCAGCGCACAGCCTCCCGGCATGAACGACGCCGCGATCCGGCGCGTGGTGATCGTGGGCGGGGGCACCGCCGGCTGGATGGCGGCTGCACTGCTGGCGCGCGGCGTCGGACGCGCCTGCGAAATCCACCTGGTCGAATCCACCGAGATCGGCACCGTCGGCGTGGGCGAGGCCACGATCCCGCAGATCCAGCACATCAACGCGTTCCTCGGCATCGACGAGGACGAGCTGATGCGCTTCACCCACGGCACGTACAAGCTCGGCGTGCAGCTCAACGACTGGGGACGCGTGGGCGATTCGTACCTCCACGCGTTCGGCGATGTCGGGCTGCCATTGGGCCTGCTGCCATTCCACCACTACTGGCTGCGCAGCCGCGCGCGCGGCGACGCGCATTCGCTGTGGGCGTATTCGTTGAATGCAGTCGCGGCCGCGTCGAACAAGTTCGCGCGGGTGGACAAGGTGCCGAACACGCCGCTGGGCGGCATCCGCTACGCCTACCAGTTCGATGCCGCGCGTTATGCGCGCTACTTGCGCGAACGCATCCCGGAAGGCGCGGTGAAGCGCATCGAAGGCAAGGTCGTCGAGGTGAAGCTGCGCGGCGAGGACGGATTCGTCGAATCGCTGCGGCTCGAAAACGGCGCAACCATCGAAGGTGATTTCTTCATCGACTGCTCGGGCTTTCGCGGCCTGCTGATCGAAGGCGCGCTGAAGACCGGCTACGAAAACTGGCAGCACTGGCTGCCGTGCGACCGTGCGCTTGCGGTGGCCAGCGCGCGCACCACGCCGATGCGGCCCTACACGCAGGCATTCGCGCGCACGGCCGGCTGGCAATGGCGGATCGCGCTGCAGCATCGCACCGGCAACGGCCACGTGTACTGCAGCCGCTTCATCAGCGACGACGAGGCCGCGGCGCAGCTGCTCGCGAATCTCGAGAGTGAACCGCTGGAAGATCCGCGCCCGCTGCGCTTCGTCACCGGCATGCGCAAGCTTCAATGGAACCGCAACTGCCTCGCGCTGGGTCTGGCCGCCGGTTTCATGGAGCCGCTGGAATCGACCAGCATCCACCTGGTGCAGTCAGGCATTGCGCGCCTCCTCGGCATGTTCCCGGACAAGCATTGCGATCCGTTGCTGGTCGATCAATACAATCGCCAGACGCGCTTTGAATACGAGCGCGTGCGCGATTTCCTGATCCTGCACTACAAGGCCACCGAACGCAGTGATACTCCGTTCTGGCGGCAGTGCGCGGCGATGGAGGTGCCGGAAGAACTCGCGCGCCGCATCGCGCTGTTTCGCCGCACCGGATTGATCTTCCGCGAGGCCGACGAACTGTTCACCGAAACCGGCTGGCTGCAAGTGATGCTGGGCCAGCGGATCGAGCCCGCGCATTACCACCCGCTGGCCGATGACCTGGAAGACGCGAAATTGCAGGCGTTTCTTTCCGACATTCGTACGTTGGTCGCGCGCGCGGTGGAGCGGCTGCCGTCGCACGACGATTTCGTGGCGCGCACCTGTGCGCCGCCCCGCGCGCCTGCGGATGTTGATAAGCGGGTGAATGCATGAGACAGGCGCTTCGTCATTCCGGCCTTGGATTGGCCGGGAGCCGGTGTCGAGGACGGAAAGCGATGTGGAGCGCACCGTGACGCGGTTCGGGATTGGCATCGCCGCGCTGCTGGCTGCAATGACGTGGTCCACCCCGGGTTTCGCCGCTGCACCGGCACTACCAACCGCCCATGGCAACAAGCCTGTATCCGGGGTGTACTACGAAATCTTCGTGCGCAGTTGGTATGACACCAATGGCGACGGCATCGGCGACCTGAATGGCGTTACCGCCAAGCTCGATTACCTGCAATCGCTGGGGGTCAGCGGGATCTGGCTGATGCCGATCAATCCGTCGCCCAGCTACCACGGCTACGACATCACCGACTACCGCGCGATCAATCCGCAGTACGGGACGATGGCGGATTTCGAGCGGCTGGTGCGCGAGGCGCACAGGCGCGGTATCCGGATCGTGATGGACCTGGTGATCAACCACACCAGCAATCGGCATCCATGGTTCCAGGCTGCGCGCGATCCGCACGGCAAGTACCACGACTGGTACACGTGGGCCACGCCGAAAACGGATCTGAAGGCGATCAGCGCCACCGGCGGTTTCGCATGGCACGCGCTGCCGGATGGGGAAAACTATCTCGGCGTGTTCACGGACGAGATGCCCGATTTGAACTACGAAGACCCGGCCGTGCGCAGGGAAATGATCGATGTCGGCAAGTTCTGGCTCAAGAAGGGCGTGGACGGTTTTCGCCTCGACGCCGCGCAACACGTGTATCTCGATTTCGAAACCGACTGGGACAGCACCTCGGTGCTCAGGAAAAATCTCGATTGGTGGCGCGAGTTCCATCGCGGCATCGATGCGGTCGATCCGCACGCGTGGCTGGTCGGCGAGGTGTGGCAGCAGTACCCGGACCAGCTCGCGCCGTGGATGGGTGCGCTGGATGCCACGTTCGATTTTCCGCTCGCGGCGCGCCTGATCGAAAGTGCAAAGACCGAGACCGACCGCGATGTCGGCGCGACCCTGCAGCGCATCGGCGATGACTACCGCGCCGCGGGGCACGGCCGCTTCGATGACGCGCCGCTGCTGTCCAACCACGACACCGAACGCGTGATGAGCCAGCTCGACGGCAATCCGGATCACATGCGCGTGGCCGCCGCGATGCTGCTGACGCTGCCGGGCCATCCCTTCGTCTATTACGGCGAGGAACTCGGGATGCGCGGCCAGAAACCCGACCCGCACCTGCGCGAACCGATGCGCTGGTATCGCACCGGCAAAGGCCCGGGCGAAGCGACGTGGGAAGGCTGGAGCGCGGGCGATGGTCCGAACCTTTCCGTGGAGGCCGAGGAACCGGATCGCGGTTCACTGCTCAATTGGTACAGGAAGCTGATCGGCTGGCGGCGCGATGTTCCCGCGCTGCGCGACGGCACGGCGCGCGCCTGGCGCGACAGCAACATGCAGGTTGCCGCGTGGGAACTTTACGACGCGCACGGTGACGTGCTGGTGCTGCACAACCTTTCCAGCAAGGCGCAAACGATCGAACTGCCTGCGCAACGGTTCCACACGTTGGTCAGGCACAGTCGCACAGACACGTCGATCGATGGCGGCCGATTGGAATTGCCGCCATACGGAAGCGCGATCCTGCAGTGAAAAGAATGTACTGGCGTGCCTCTCTTTGCATCATTCCGGGGCCTCCCGCGCTGTTTGCGGGCGGAACCCGGAATCGGTCTGGAAGGGGTCCAAAACCGATTGGGGTTCGACCCTGCGGGTCGCCCCACGAGCAAAAGCTTTGCATCGTGCTTCAGTAACAAGGACAGACATCGATGATGGCAAAATTCCGCGTGCACGCACTCATGATTTTGTTGCTGGCCGGCTTCGTCCCGGCCGGCCACGCATCCGTCACGCTGGAGCTGCGCAGCGTCGATGCGCAGAGCTTCGAACTCGCCCAGGACGACGGCACGATTTCGGTGCAGATGACTGCGCCCGGCGTGCTGCGCGTGCACTACCTGCCGATGGACAACAAGACCCCGCCCAGCCTGGTGATGGATCCGCAGCGCGCACCGGCCACGACGCTCAAGCCGGATGTGTCGCGGCATGGCGGAGTGGTGACGTTGCGCTCGAAGCGGATGGTCGTGGACTGGAACCCGGAGTCCGCAACGTTGTCAATCGCCGACGCACAAGGCCACACGCTTTTGCGCCAGCCCGACCTGATGGCGCTCGCCCAGGAGCGCATCGCTCTCGAACACGCACCCGGCGACGCGTTCTACGGCATCGGCGGCTTCGAAGCGAACCAGCCGGCCACCGCCGGGTTGCTGCGCAGCGGCAAGTGGGTGGCGCAGGCCGGCAAGCAGGGCCACGCCGGCGCGCCGTTCGTGTGGAGCACCAGGGGTTACGGCGTGCTGGTGGATTGCGACGGCGCGGATTTCGATCTTGCCGATGAGCGCATTACCGTCACCGACTTCAAACGTCCCGACGCCGATTACTACATCCTGGTCGGCACGCCCGAGGAGCTTTTCGGTGAATTGTCGAAGCTCAGCGGCCCCGCGCCGCTGTTCCCCAAATGGGCGATGGGCTTCACCAACAGCCAGTGGGGCATCGACCAGAACGAGCTGCTGGATATCGTCAAGACCTATCGCGCCAAGCACATCCCGCTCGACAACTTCACGCTCGATTTCGATTGGAAGGCGTGGGGCGAAGGGGGCTACGGCGAGTTCCGCTGGAATCCTGAAAAATTCCCGGGCGGCCCCAGCGGCGAACTGGCGAAGATGCTCGCTGCCGAAGGCGTACACCTGACCGGCATCATGAAACCGCGCCTGCTGCTGGGCACGGCCGAGGGTGACTACGCCACCGCGCACGACCTGTGGATTCCGGGCGAGCAGGCCTATCCGGAATACTTCTCGCACAAGCAGGCCAAGGACGTCGATTTCGACAAACCCGAAGCGCGGCGCTGGTTCGCCGGTCTCGCGATGAAGTACGGCTTCGACAAGGGCATCGTCGGCTGGTGGAACGACGAAGCCGACGTGTACGGCAAGGACGGCACGCTCACGTCGAACACGCAATTCCTCAACATGCAGCGCGCGCTGTACGACGCGCAGCGCGCGCAGAGCGACCAACGCGTGTGGTCGATCAACCGCACCTTCTGGCTGGGGTCGCAACGTTACGCGTACGGCATGTGGTCGGGCGACATCGACACCGGTTTTGAAAGCATGGCTGCGCAGCGCGCGCGCATGTTGAGCGCGATCGAAGTCGGTGAGGCGAAGTGGGGCATGGACGGCGGCGGCTTCAACGGCCATCCGTCCGACGAGAATTATGCGCGCTGGATCGAGTTCGGCGCGTTCACCCCGATCTTCCGCGTGCACGGCACCTTCAATGAGAAACGCCAGCCGTGGCGCTATGGCCCAATCGCCGAAGCCGCCGCCACCGCTGCGATCCGATTGCGGTATTCACTGATCCCGTACATCTACGCGTACCAGCATTCGGAATACGCGCACGGCGTCGGCTTGGTGCGGCCACTGACATTCGGCTGGCCCGATGATCCGAAGGTGCGCGACGACGTCGATGCCTGGATGTTCGGGCAATGGCTGCTGGTGTCGCCGGTGGTCGAGCAGGGCCAGGCGACGAAACGCGTCTATCTTCCGGCGGGCAAATGGACCGACTGGTTCACGGGCAAAACCTACGCGGGCGGACAAACCATCGACGTTCCGGTGGACACCAACACCTGGCGCGACATCCCGTTGTTCATCCGCGACGGCGCGATCATTCCGATGCAGCCGGTGGTGGATCACGTGGGCCAGCATCCGGTCACGACCGTGACGGTGCAGGTGTTCCCGTCGGACCACGCCACACACTTCGACTATTACGACGATGATGGCGAGACCTACGCGTACGAGAAGGGCGCATGTTTCCTGCAGCGCCTCGCGGTGCAGCGCCGCGGCGATGATGTGACATTTCGCGCTGAAGCGCCTGCCGGCAGCTACAAACCGGCGCTGGAGCACTGGCTGGTGAAGGTGCACGGCATTGCTGCAGGATCGGTCACGGTGCAGGACATCGCGCTCAAGCATTACGCGAACGAATCGGCACTGGAATCCGCGGCCGGCCAAGGCTGGTCCACCGGCCATGATCGCTACGGCGCCTTCACGCTGCTCAACCTCGATGCCGGCGTGGCGCGCGAAACGACCCTGCGCGGCGTCTCCAAACATTGACGACCTGCGCATCGTGGTGTGCAGCCGTCGCCGTGTTGGTCCCCCGCCATGGCATCGACTGCGCGGTTCCTGAGTCGTGCTGGACGTGCGCCCGCAACCCCGGCAGACTCGACAATGTAAACGTTTACAGCCAAGCCGATGGCGGGGAGTGGGCATGAAGGTCCGGAAGCTTTCGAGTGGATTCGCGCTGCTCCTGGCGCTTGCGATGTGCATGGTCGCCAGCCTTGCCATCGCCGCGTCGCCTGCGCAAACCGTTCACCTGAAGCTGGATGCCGCCGCGCAGGGCACGCCGTTCCCGCACTTCTGGGAGCAGATGTTCGGCTCGGGGCGCGCGGTGTTGTCGCTGCGCGACGATTACCGCAAGGATCTCGATGCCGTGCACGCGGCCACCGGCTTCAAGTACGTGCGCTTCCACGGCATCTTCGATGACGACGTCGGTCTGGTGACTCGCGATCGGGACGGCAAGATTTCCTACAACTTCTCCTATATCGACCAGATCTACGATGGCCTGCTGGCGCATGGGGTAAAGCCGTTCGTGGAACTGGGCTTCATGCCGGAGGCACTGAGTTCCGATCCCTCGAAGCGTCACTCGTTCTGGTATCGCCCCAACGTGATGCCGCCGAAGAGTTACGCCGAGTGGGACGCGATGATCAAGGAGTTCGCGCGGCACCTCGTCGATCGTTACGGCATCGACGAAGTCGCGAGCTGGTATTTCGAGGTGTGGAACGAGCCCAATATAGATTTCTGGGGCGGCGACCCCAAGCAGTCGACGTACTTCGAACTGTACGACCATACCGCGCGCGCGCTGAAAGCGGTGAGCCCGAGGATTCGCGTGGGCGGTCCCGCGACGGCGCAGGCTGCGTGGGTTCCGGCGTTCCTCGAACACGTCCACAAGGCGGACGTGCCGGTGGATTTTGTCAGCAGCCACGTGTACGGCGACGACACCTCGCAGAACGTGTTCCATGACGATCGCCCGGTCTCGCGGGCCGACATGGTGTGCAAGGCGGTGGACAAGGTGCACAAGGAAATCCTGGCCTCGCCATCTCCCGAACTGCCGCTGGTCTTCAGTGAGTACAACGCGTCGTACGCGAACCTGCCGAACGTCACCGACACCGTGTTCATGGGGCCGTGGATGGCGAACACGATCCGCGAATGCGGGGGCAAGATTGCGATGATGAGCTACTGGACGTTCTCCGACGTGTTCGAAGAGCAGGGCGTCGTGCGCACGCCGTTCTACGGCGGCTTCGGGCTGATCGCGGAAGACCGCATCGAGAAGCCCGCATTCAACGCATTCGCGATGCTGCACCGGCTGGGCGACGTGCGTTTGCCATTGAAGTCCGACAGCGCGCTCGCCACGAAGCGCGCCGACGGCACGCTGGTGCTGGCGCTTTGGAATTACGCGCCACCGGTCGGCGATGGGGCCACGTACACGCCGGGCCCATCGAAGGGCGAGGTCAGGCATTTCGACGTGGACGTGTCGCATCTGGCGAAGGGCGTCGGCGCCACGGTGTGGCGGCTGGATGAGCAGCACGGCAACGCGGTCGCGTTGTTCGACAAGATGGGCCGCCCGGCATTCCCGAGCCGCGAACAGATCGAACAGTTGCGGGCGGCCGGCAAGGAGTCGCCGCCGCAAAAGCTCGCGGTGCATGACGGCCGTCTGAAGCTGGACATCCCGCCGCAAGGCCTGGTCGTGGTGGAATTGCGTTGATGGCGGCGCGGCGCGTCCCTGAACCACGCAGGTTGCGGCGACTGCTTGCCTCGTCTTTGATGATGGCTTGCGTGTCGTCGTCAGGACTTGCCTTGGCAACTGCTGCGACAGCGCCCGGACGTGCCCGCGTCGATTGGCAAGACCGGACGGCGGTCATGCAGTCGAGCGCCGAGGGCACATATGCGTTGCGCGGTACGTTCGGCGAGCGGACGATCGCGGCACAGCCGCGCAGCGTGCGAACCGCCAGCGTGCTGTTCGACGGCTTGTTTGCGATGGCGCAGGACGACCTGGCACAGGATTCCATCACCGAAATCCACGACGGCGCGTACGACCACGACCGCGCGATTCCGTGCCACTGCTTCGAGACCGGGGAGAAGTGGCCATACGTGTGGACGCGCGACCTTTCGTATTCGGTCGACCTGGGCCTGTGGCGTTACGATGCCGCGCGTTCGCGCAACGGCTTGCTGTTCAAGCTGTCCGGCGTGCGCGCAAAAGGTGTTCCGCAGGGCCTGTATCCGATGCAGGACACCGGCTCGGGCGGAAGCTGGCCGATCAGCACCGACCGGGTGGTGTGGTTCCTTGGCGCGCGGCATCTGCTGGACGACAAAGCGTTTGGCGACAAGGTCTGGCAGGCGCTCAACGACACCTTGGCGCAGGATCGCGAATACGCGTTCGATGCGCGGATGGGCCTGTACCGCGGCGAAACTTCCTTCCTCGACTGGCGCGAACAGACGTATCCCGAGTGGACCAAGGACAACGTGGTGTTCATCGGACAGTCGTACGCGCTGTCCACCAACGTACTGCACTATGAGGCGCTGCAACTTGCGGCACGCACGGCGGCGCAACGCAGCGACCCTCGCGCGACGCAGTACGCGGCGCAGGCCGACGCGCTGAAGCAGGCGATCAACGCGCATTTCTGGCGCGCCGATCGCGGCATGTACATGAGCTACATAGGAGGCGATGGCTTGCCGGTGGAAGCCTACGACCTGCTCGGTTTGTCGCTGGCAATCACCAGTGGAGTCGCGGATGCCGAACGCGCGCGTTCTTCACTGGCGCACTATCCCGCCTGGCCCGCAGGCAGTCCGGTGATCTGGCCCGAGCGCGCCGACCAGCCGATCTACCACAACCGCGCGATCTGGCCGTTCGTCAGCGCTTACGCGCTGCGCGCCGCGCGCAAGATCAACGATCCGACACGGATCGCGTTCGAAATCGAATCGATCATGCGCGGCGCCGCATTGGCCGGCTCCAACATGGAAAATTACGAACTCGCCACGCAGGCCACGCACGTCGACGACGGCAAGCTCAGCGGTCCGGTGGTGGATTCGAAACGCCAGTTGTGGTCGGTGGCGGGTTATCTCGACATGGTGACCGAGGGTGTGTTCGGAGTGGAAACCGACGGCAAAATCGAACCGAAACTGCCGGCGTCGCTGGTGCCGATGCTGTTCGGGACGCGCGACGCGATCACGCTGCAACTGCCGGGTCGGCGGATCACCTTGAAGCGTCCGCAGCACGCCCAAGGCAATCTGCTGGTTGCGGACAAGGTCGATCGCGATGGCCAGGACATTGTCGTCACCTTGAAAGCGATCAAGGGTCCGGCACTGCCATTGCGCACCGACGCCCCGCTGTATGCACCGGCGACGCCGGTCGCGCCGCGCGTGGAGCGTGACGGCGACAAATGGCGCGTGGAGGTGGACGGCGATCGCGGTGTCCTTTACGTCGATGGCAGACGGTTCGGCGACGTCGCCAACACCTGGACCTTGCCCCCATCGTCGGCGCGCCGCTGCCTGCGCGTGACGCGACTCGGCAAGGATGGCATCGAATCGCTGCCCAGCCGCGAGACCTGCCCGGGCGATGAAACGCAGGTGATAGGCGCCTGGCCGCGGACGTGGACCGCGCCTTCGACTGGCCGCTTCCGCATCGGTTTCGACTACGCGAATGACCACGGCCCGATCAACACCGGCGTCACCGCAGCGGTGAAACGAGTGGTGATCCGTTGCGCCGGCTCTCCCGAACAGATCGTGCCGATCGTGATGCCGCACAGCGTCGGCCAGCAATTGTCCACCACCGGCACTTTCATCGTGAAGGCCGACGCGCGCTGCACGTTCACGCTGCAACAAGGCTTCAACATGAGCGCCCTCGCGAACTTCGCGCACTACACCGGAGGCGCGGGCGGCAGCGAAGGTCCGTTGAACGATGCCAGAATCGGCGCCCTCCACATTGCGCCGCTTTCGGCAGACGCGCCCCCATGAGTCGCAAACCCGAACTGTCGTTCCGGCAAATCTGGAACATGTGTTTCGGATTCCTCGGCATCCAGTTCGGCTTCGCGTTGCAGAACGCCGATGTCAGCCGCATCTTCCAGACGCTCGGCGCGTCGCTGGAACAGATCCCGGTGCTATGGATCGCCGCGCCGCTGACGGGCCTGATCATCCAACCGATCATCGGCCATTACTCCGACCGGACGTGGACGCGGCTGGGGCGCCGCCGCCCGTATTTCCTGGTTGGTGCGCTGCTGGCGACGGTCGCGCTGTTCTGGATGCCGAACGCCGGCACGCTGTGGGTGGCGGCGATCCTGCTGTGGTTGATGGACGCCACCTTCAACGTCGCGATGGAACCATTCCGCGCCTTCGTCGCCGACCAGTTGCCGGAGCGCCAGCGCCCGCGCGGTTACCTGCTGCAGAGTTTCTTCATCGGCGCCGGCGCGGTGATCGCCTCGATGTTGCCGTGGATCCTGGCGCACCTCGGCGTCAGCAACGTGGCACCGGACGGTGGCATCCCCGACACGGTGAAGTACGCGTTCTATGCCGGTGGCGTGGCGCTGCTCGGCGCGGTGACGTGGACGGTGGTCAGCACGCGCGAATACCCGCCGGAACAGTTGCAGGCGTTCGATGACGCGGGGCAGGCCGGTGGGCTGCCGGACCTGCGCGGCATCTGGCGCAACGGGGCCGCGTGGTTGCTGGCCGGCATCGTCGTCGCGTTGCTGATCGGATGGATCCACTTGCGGGATGAGGTGTACCTGCTCGCCGGTGGTCTCGCGGTGTATGGCTTGCTGTTGATCGGCTACGAGGCAGCGATGAAGTTGCGCCCCGTGTTGTCCGAACGGCGGGGCTTGCTGGGCCACGTGCTGGGCGACCTGCACGCCATGCCCGGCGCGATGCGCCAGCTTGCATGGGTCCAGTTGTTCTCGTGGTTCGCGCTGTTCGCGATGTGGATCTACACCACCGCGTCAGTGGCGCAGGTGCAGTACGGCACCACTGACGCGCATTCGGCACTCTTCAACGTCGCGGCGAACTGGGTGGGCGTGCTGTTCGCGGTGTACAACGGTTGCGCCGCGCTGGCGGCATTCTTCATTCCATGGATGGTGCGCCGCTGGGGTCTGCGCGCCAGCCATCTCGTGAACCTGTGGCTGGGCGGCATCGGTCTCATCGGCTTCTTGTTCATCCGCGATCCGCGCTGGCTGCTACTGCCGATGGTGGGCGTGGGTTTCGCGTGGGCGTCGATCCTGTCGCTGCCGTACGCGATGCTGTCCGACAACCTGCCGGCCGCGAAGATGGGCGTGTACATGGGCATCTTCAACTTCTTCATCGTGATTCCGCAGTTGATCGCCGCCAGCGTGCTGGGTGAACTGCTGAAGCGTTTCTTCCATGGCCAACCCGTTTGGGCGCTGGTGGTGGGCGGCGCCAGCCTCATCACGGCCGGGCTGTGCACGTTGCGTGTGCGGCTGGCGGAACCGCAGGCGGTGACGCGGCAGGTTGCTTGATGCCACGTCGGCGGGTGCAGCGGCGGCAGTGACGACCGGGAGCGGAAATCGACTCCTCGCGCCGCCGAGCCAGGAGTCGGCATCTCGTGCCTTCGTGAGGTCAAGTCGTGCGCTGCACGACCAGCAAGGTGACGTCGTCGAAGGCAGGCACATCGCCCGCGTGCGCCCGCACCGCGGCCTGGATGCGTTGCACCATCAACTGCGCCGACTCGGCTGGCGCCATCACCAGTTCGCGGAGGCGGGCGTCGCCGAACAGCGCGCCATCGGCGTTGTGGGAATCGGTGACGCCGTCGGTGAAGGCGACCAGTGCTTCACCGTTGCCGAGCACCACCTTGGCTGCCCGGAAATCCATGTCCGCCAGCATGCCGACCGCCGGGCCCGTAGGCGCAAGGCGTGCACGCACGCCTTGCGTGCCGGTGACGAGGGGCGGCTCGTGCCCGGCGTTGACGTAGACCAGTTCTCCGCTGGCAAGGTCAAGGCTGCCGAAAAACATCGTCGCGAACATGTTGGCACGCTCGTGGGTGCGTGCGATGTAGTTGTTGACGTCGCCGATCAACCGGCAAGCTTCGCTTCCGACATCGCCATCCGGCGTCAACAAGCGCTCGCCGAGTGCGCGCACCAGCGATCGGAACAGCGCCATGAACAAGGCCGCCCCCACGCCCTTGTCGCAGACGTCGGCCAGTACCACCGCGAGGCGGCCTCCGGCAAGTTCGAAGGCATCGTAGAAGTCGCCGGCGACACGGCGCGCGGGCTCGAACCAGGCGGCGAGATCCCAACCATCGCGGACAGGCAATTGGTGCGGCAGGAAGCCCGCCTGGATCTCGCGCGCGATGTCCATCTCGCGCTCCAGGCTGCGCGCATATATCTGCTCGCGATCGTGCAGGCGTTTTTTTGCCAAGCTCGCCGTCACGCGCGCGTTGAGGATTTGCCGGTCGAAGGGTTTGGGCAGGTGGTCGTCGGCGCCCAGCGCGATGCCCTTGGTGACACTTTCGGCATCGTCCAGTGCCGAGATCAGGATCACCGGCAGGTGCCTGAGCGCGTCATCGGCCTTGAGGTGCTGCAACACTTCAAAGCCGTTCATTTCCGGCATCATGATGTCGAGCAGAACCAGGTCGAAGCTGGCCTGCGCGAGCATGTCCAGCGCGATGCGGCCATTCTCCGCGGTCGCCATCTGGTGTCCCTGGCGTTGCAGCCGGCGCACCAGCAGGTCGCGGTTCGCCTCGTTGTCATCGACCACCAGGATGCGCGCCGGTTCGTCGATACCCGGATGCGTGACTCCTCCACCGAAGCCGCCGTGGGGCTGGCCGTCGACCCGCGGCAGTGCAATGGCGCTTCCGCCGTGCGCCCTGGCTTGCTCCTGCGCGGTGAGCGGGCGCGGATCAGGCATCATCGGCCGCCAGAACACGTTTCAGGTAATCGAGTTGGGCTTCGGTGGCGCGCATGCCCTGCTCGATCACGTAGGGAATCTGGTCGGTGTCGAACAGGCGGATCGTCCGCTCGAACTCCGGCAGGATCGGAATGATCTCGGCATGGTGCGCGAGGTTGTGGAACGCGAAATTGGCCCGCAGCAGGTTGTTGGTGTACACGCTGTTGACCTGGAAGGCGTAACGCGTCGCCGAACGCAGGCGGCTCGGGTAGGGGCTTTCGAAGCCCATGGCGAGGATCAGGTCCGCACCTTCGCGTATCGCGATGTCGACCGGCAGCGGGTCCGACATGCAACCATCCAGCAGCCAGCGCCCGTCGATCTCCCACGCCTTCCACAGATAGGGAATGGCAACGCTGGCGCGTACCGCGTCGCGGATGGACCCGCGCTCCAGCGTGACGCGCTCGCCATTGTGCAAGTCAGTGGCGGCAATGCGCAGCGGAATCCGGGTATCGGCGAAGGTCTTGCCGGCAAACCCCGCGTCGAGCGCGCGCAGCAGCGGATCGTCGCTGAGCATGCCAAACCGGCCATCGAAGCCGAGCAGTCGCGGAAGGAATGCGCTGAAGACCGAGCGCAGGTCCCGCTTGCGCGTGATCGCCGGCGTCCAGAGTTCGCGCGTCATCCGCTCGCAGGTCTCGACATCGTCGCCCAGCGCCATCACGCCCGCGTAGATGCTGCCACCGCTGCAGCCCACCAGCAGGTCGATCGCGATGCCCTCGCGCTTGAGCACCTTCCAAAGGCCGAGGGCCGCGGCACATTTGACGCTGCCGGCGCCGATCACCAACGCAACGCGTTTGCGACTGGTGCGTGCGACACCGACGGCTGCTGCATTCATCGCCACGTCCCCCTTCCGGATAAGTTGCAGCCCTAGGGCCCGACAGACACCGCATAGCTGGCGACCGCCGCGTCGACGCTGTCGAACAGTTTCATGATGGTTGTGAAGCCGCTCAGTTCCAGCACCTTGCGGACATGGGTGTTGATGCAGGCCAGGCGCAGGTCGCCGCCGCCGCGGCGCGCCTGCTTCACGGTGGCCAGCAGCGCGCGCAAGCCGGCGCTGGAGGTGTACTCGACCCCAGCGAGGTTGGCGACCAGCAGCAGGTTGCCCTCGGCGACGAACCCCTGGAGACGACTCAGCAAATCACCCGCCGTCAGGCCGTCCACGCTGCCGCTGATGACAACGACCGAGACGTTGCCATGCGTATCGAATTCGACGTTCATGCACTCAGCCCCTTTCCGTTCGCGCTTGCATCATGCGCGCGTCTTCAAAAGCGTCAAGACATTACCACGCTCGCGCCGCGCGTATTTCACTTCATCCATCATCTGCCGCAGCAGGTGGCAACCCAGCCCACCGGCGCGGCGTTGGTCCCAGGGAGAGTCGAGATCGGGCGCGGGCGCGTCGGTCGGGTCGAACGCGGGTGCCTCGTCGACCAGGATTGCGACGATCTGTCGTGGCGCGACATCGACGCGCACAGCAACCGGTCCCTCGCCGCCTGCATAACCATGCTTGTAGATGTTGGTGAACGCTTCCTCGATCGCCAGCCGAACCGCCAACGCCGTATCCGCCTCGACGCCAGCGCAGACCTGGTCGACGAACGCCAGCGCGCCGCCGAGTTCGCGCATCGAACCGGCGCGGAACTCGGCAGTCACCGGTGCCTCGCGTTCACGTCGCGCCATCCGGAACCAGCGCGGCGATCTTTCCGGTCAGCCGCTCCATATCGATCGGCTTGGTATCGAAATCGTCGCAGCCGGCCGCCAGTGCGCGTGCGCGATCCGCGTCCATGGCATGCGCGGTCAAGGCGATGATCGGGATCGACGCGGTCCGCGGGTTGGCTTTCATGCGCCCCGTGGCTTCCCAGCCATCCATGACCGGCAGGCTCAGGTCCATCAGGACCAGTTCCGGTTGCGCCTCGCCGGCGATGCGCAATGCCTCGGCGCCGTCCACGGCTATCAGCACTTCGTGGCCGCGCCGTTGCAGGCGGCGGCTCAGCATGTCGCTGTTCATCTCGTTCTCGTCGACCAACAGAATCTTCATGCTTCACCCTGCGTGCGCAGTTTGTGCGAGGCGACTGCGTTGTGCAGCACCTGTTCGAGCTGATGATGGCCGAGGCGCCCCTTCTCGATCACTTTCTGCACCTGGTTTTCCAGCCGCGCCAGCTCGGCGCGAGACAATTCCTTGGCCGAGAGGACAATGATCGGCACCGGGGTTTCCTCACCGCGTTGTCGCAGCGAATCGAGAAACGTGAAGCCATCCATTTGCGGCATCATCAGATCCAGCAGGATGGCCGCGGGGCGATGCCTGTCCAGCTGCGCGAGGCCTTCACGGCCATTGGTGGCTTCGACGACCGACCACGCCTCGCGCTCGAGCACGCGGCGCAACATGTCGCGGGTGGTTTTGTCATCGTCGATGACCAGGACGGAATGTTCCCCGTGCTCGCCGATGTGCTTGCGCAGTGTTTGCAGCAGCCTGGATTGCTCGATCGGCTTGACCAGGTAGTCGGCTGCGCCGAGCGTCACGCCGAAACGACGGTCCGGGGTCACCGAGATCATCACCACCGGGATGTCCGCCAGTTGCGCGTCTGCCTTCAGGCGCGCCAGCACCGTCCAGCCGTCGACGTGCGGCATCAGCACGTCGAGCAGGATCAGGGCGGGCTTGATTTCGCGCGCCAGGCGCAGCCCGTCTTCGCCATTCGTCGCGGGCACCGCACGATAGCCTTCCTTCGCCAGGATGCGGCTCATCACGCCGGCGCCGCCACCGTCATCATCGATGATGAGGATGGCGGGACCGTTCGCAGCCCCACCGTTGGCAGTCTCCTCGGCCGCCCCTGGTGGCTTGGCCGGGAGGCGGGACGCCGGAACGCTGACGGTGAAAGTGCTGCCGGCGCCCTGGCTGCTCTGCAGCGTGATGTCGCCGCCAAGCATTTGCGCGAAGCGGCGGCTCAGCGTCAGCCCGAGTCCGGTGCCGCCGTACTTGCGCGAGGTCGAAGCATCGGCCTGGGCGAATGGCTGGAACACGTGCTGTTGTTGCTCCGGTGTCATGCCGATGCCCGTATCGGCCACTTCGAACACCAGCCAATCGCCCGTGTCGCGGTGGTCGCGAAGCGCGCGCAGGGTCACTTTCCCGTTTTCGGTGAATTTGGACGCATTGCCGAGCAGGTTGATCAGCACCTGGCGCAGTCGGGTGACGTCGACGTGCATGCGACCCGAAGCCTCGCACTCGACGCAGAACGTGTTGCCCTTTTTGCGCACCAGCGGTTCGACCGTGCCGCGCACCCCGTCGACCAGCGCGGCGACATCCACGTCCTCGGGCGCCAGTTCCATCTTGCCGGCCTCGACCTTGGACAGGTCGAGCACTTCGTTGATCAGGCCCAGTAGATGCTTGCCCGCGGTACGGATCTTTTCGATATCCGGGACCAACGTGTCGTTGCCGCTGTCCTCGGCTTCTTCGATCAGCAATTCGCTGTAGCCGATGATGGCGTTCAGCGGCGTGCGCAACTCGTGACTCATGTTGGCCAGAAACATGCTCTTGGCGCGGTTGGCGCTGTCCGCCTCGTCGCGCGCCTGGGCCAGCTGCGCGTTCTTGTCCTCGATTTCGGCATTGCGTGCGGCGAGCCCCAGGCGGTTCAGCGTCAGTTGCTTGCGGTTCGCATGCATCTGGTACGCAAACGCGGTGGTGAACAGCAAATAGGTACCGATGGTCAACCACGTGGTCAGGAGCGGCGATTGAAACTGCGGATGGAATCCGATGCTCCACCCGACGCACAGGATGCCGACGATGAGTGCCAGGATGCCGCGCAACGCCAGTCGCGTGCCGCCGAAGAAAATGTTGCAGACATGCAACGCCGCAAACAGCAGGAAGCTCGGCCACAGGCTGTACTGCATGCTCGCGATCCACCCGCCGATGAACAGGCAGTCGACGGTGAGGTTCCATTGCTCGGCGTTTTTCGAGTCGCGGCTGCGACGCGCGATGGCATAGGCCAATGGCGGCCACAGCACGCCGTAGGAAGCCAGCAATGCCACCAGCCACAGGGGCGGCATATGCTGGATCCAGAACAGCGAAAACATCGTGAGCGCGGCCAACGGGCACGTCAGGACGCGCACGAAGAAGTCCATGCGCACGGCTGGATGAATGGTCTTTTTGATCGTCATGCCCCGATCTGCCAGCTGGCACCGGCCACGGGCCGGCAAAAATCGCAGTGCGGCGCGAAATGAAAGCTGACAGCCTTGGCCGCGGACACGCGCCCACCCCCGGATGACCGCCGCGATCATATCAGCACCGCGGTTCGTCCCGCTTCCGAATGCACCAGCAATGCGATCTTCAGTCAAGGATGCTCGGGATGGCGTGCATGAATTCTTAACCGGGCCGGCTGCAACATGCCTCGGTACATTCCATCGGAGCGGAGTCATGGCGGACGAAAACGGCGGGCGGGGCTCGACCACCGGTACCGGCGCGCCCGCATCCAGCGACCGCAATTCGCTGACCATTGGCCCGAACGGGCCGATCCTGCTGCACGACGTGCACTTCCTCGAGCAGATGGCGCACTTCAATCGCGAGAAGGTCCCGGAGCGCCAGCCGCATGCCAAGGGTGCTGGCGCGTTCGGTGTGTTCGAAACCACGGAAGACGTATCGAAGTACACGAAGGCAGCGTTGTTCCAGCCCGGCGCGAAAACCGACATGCTGGCGCGCTTCTCCACTGTCGCCGGCGAGCAGGGCAGCCCCGACACCTGGCGGGACGTGCGCGGTTTCTCGTTGAAGTTCTACACCGACGAAGGCAACTACGACCTGGTCGGCAACAACACGCCGGTGTTCTTCGTTCGCGACCCGATGAAGTTCCCGCACTTCATCCGCAGCCAGAAACGCTTGCCCGATTCGGGCTTGCGCGACAACCACATGCAGTGGGACTTCTGGACCAGCAATCCGGAAACCGCCCACCAGGTCACCTATGTGATGGGCGTACGCGGCCTGCCGCGCACCTGGCGGCACATGAATGGTTACGGTTCGCACACGTTCATGTGGATCAACAGGGCGGGTGAGAAGTTCTGGGTGAAGTACCACTTCCACACCGAGCAGGGCATGCAATTCTTCAGCAACGCCGAGGCCGCCGAGATGGCCGGCAAGGACGCCGACTTTCACCGGCGCGACCTATTCAACGCGATCGCGCGCGGCGAGCACCCGAGCTGGATCCTGTCGGTCCAGGTGATGCCGTACGGGGCTGCCAGGGACTACCGCTTCAACCCGTTCGACCTGACCAAGGTCTGGCCGCACAAAGACTACCCGCTGATCCGCGTCGGCCGTATGACGCTCAACCGCAATCCCGAAAACTTCTTCGCGCAGATCGAACAGGCCGCGTTCTCGCCGGGCAACACCGTGCCGGGCATCGGCCTGTCGCCGGACAAGATGCTTCTCGGCCGCGCGTTCGCCTACGCCGACGCGCAGCGCAACCGCATCGGCACCAACTTCCACCAGTTGCCCGTCAACCAGCCGAAGGTCCCGGTGGACACATACATGTTCGATGGCCAGATGGCGTACCACCACAGCGGCAACGCGCCAGTGCACGCGCCCAACAGCGGTGGACGGTCGTGGTCCGACGAAACCGGTCGGGCGGAAAACGGTTGGGAAGCCGACGGCGAGATGGTCCGCAGCGCCTACACCCTGCACGCGGACGACGACGACTTCGGCCAGCCCGGCGCGCTGGTGCGCGAAGTGTTCGGTGATGCCGAGCGCGACGCGCTGGTCGAGCAGGTCGCCGGCAGCCTGCTCGGCGGCGTCCGTAGTCCGGTCCTGGAACGTGCGTTCGAGTACTGGAAGAACATCAATGCCGATGTCGGTCGGCGGATCGAACGGAAGGTCAAGCAAGGCAGCGCCGCGGAACCGGCCGAGGGGATGGGCGAGGGCTGAGAAAGCTCCGATCAATTCCTCATTTCGTCATCCGGCGCAAGGCGGAATGACGAGCAAAAGCCCAACCGTCGACTGAAAACCCGAATCTTCGAAATAGCGGGTCCGCAGCAATTGCTGCGGACCCGCTGTCGTTACGGTGTGCGTGACCCCGTCGGATGCCTCACGCCGCTACCGATTTCGTGGGGGTGCGGCGGGCAAGCCACGTGTCCAGGCTCCATGCACCCGGTCCATGCGCCGCGAGCACCAGGAAGCCGCCCGCCACACCCAGCTCCGCCAGGAACACGATCTGGTTTTCCGCGGTGACCGGCAGGTGAAACAGCAGCAACGCCAGGATGGTGAACCCGGCCAGCAGCAGCGAAGCGATCCGGGTGTGCCAACCGAGCAGGACCAGGATGCCGCCGCCGATCTCGAGCACGATCACGAGCGGCAGCAGCATGCCCGGTACGCCGTTTGCGGCCATGTAAGCCGCCGTGCCCGCGTAGCCCCCGATCTTGCCGAAACCCGAAATCACGAACAGCAGAACCAGGAACAGCCGGCCGAGCAGGTCGGCACCGTTGGTGAGTGTTTTCATGGAAACCTCCGATTGTGGGGCGGATGAAACAGGTTGGCCGCCGGCTCAGTGCGCCGGCGCGAGATCGAACAACAACACTTCGCTGGGCGCAACGGCGCGGATGTCCAACACATTGGGCGCGCCGGTCCAGGACGCGGCGTCGCCCGCCTGCAGCTCCCGGCCCTCCACCTGCACATTGCCCTTGGCGACGTGCAGCCACAGCCAGCGTCCGGCATCCGGGCGGAACGAAACCGTCGCACCCGAAGACATCCGGCTCGCGTACAGATTCACGTCCTGGTGCACCTCGATGGATTCGTCACGGCCGTCACGGGACGCGATCAGATGCAAATGGTCCGCGAGGTCCGCGGGCGCGAATGCGCGCTGCTCGTAGGATGGCGCCAGCCCCTCGCGTTCCGGCAGCAGCCAGATCTGCAGGAAGTGCACGGGTTCGCTCGCGGATGCGTTGAACTCCGAGTGCGTGACACCAGTGCCCGCGCTCATGCGCTGCAATTCGCCCGGACGGATCACGCCGTGCGTGCCCATGCTGTCCTTGTGCTCGAGCGCGCCGTCGAGCACCCACGACAGGATTTCCATGTCGCGGTGTGAATGGGCGCCGAAACCCTTGCCCGGCTGGACGCGGTCTTCGTTGATGACGCGCAGCGCGCCGAAACCCATGTGGGCCGGGTCGTGGTAGTTGCCGAAGGAAAAGGTGTGGCGGCTGTCGAGCCAGCCCAGTCGGGACTGGCCACGTTCCGCAGCGGACCGGATGGTGTTCATCAGTGGAACTCCCGTTGCGACATGCAGTCACCTTATTCGCGAGCCACAAACGTGGGTAGACTCCAGGGGCCGAACCCGGTGTTCGGAAAAACCGAACACCCGATGGCATGGGAGCCCTGCCCGTGGACTACAACCTGGCCGACATCCGCGCGTTCGTGCAGGTGGTCGACGATGGAAGCATCACCGCCGCCGCGGTCCGCCTGGGCGTCGCGAAGTCGAGCCTCAGCGCGCGCATCACGCGCCTCGAGCAGGCGCTGCACACGCAGTTGCTGCATCGCTCCGCCCGCGGCGCCGCGGTGACGGATGCAGGCCGGCGCTTCCACGCGCGGATGGTCGAGTTGCTGGGCGGCATCCAGCAGGCCGCCGACGAGGCCGCCGGTGGCGATGGCATGCTCGCGGGCAACCTGCGGATCACGGCGCCGGTGACGTTCGGCGCCCAATACCTGGGGCGGGGCGTGTTCGAATTTGCGGCCCGGCATCCGGGCCTCGCGATCACCCTGAACCTTGAAGACCGCTACGTCGACCTCGCGAGCGAGGGCTTCGACCTGGGCATCCGGATCGGGCGCCTCGCGGATTCGTCACTAATGGCGCGGCGCATCGCGCGCAGCCCGCGCGTGCTTTGCTGCAGCCCGGCCTACGCGGCGGAGCACGCACCGCCCAAGCGCATCGAGGACATCCAGCAGCATCCCTGCATCACGTACGGCAATGCCAGTTCGACGCCGTTCTGGCAGTTCGCGCCGGCGCGGCGCGGCGGTGAGCCGCGCCAGGTCGCAGTCCGTGGCCGGGTCTATACCAACAGCGGGGAAGGGATGCGCGATGCCGCCGCGGCGGGCCTCGGTCTGGCGATCCTACCGCTGTTCATCGCCGGGCCGGCGCTCGCAGCAGGACAATTGCAGGTCGTGCTGCCGCGCACGCCGCCCACCGAGGACGCGATCCACGCGGTCTATCCGCCCACGCGTTATGTCAGCCGCGCAGTGCGCCAATTGATCGACACGCTCGTGGAGCGTTTTCGCGAATTCGAATGGTCGAGGTGAACCGGGCGGGGCGGGCGCCCAACGTCGCGGCTGCGCCGCGGTCAGCGTACCAATCGCAGGCGCGCAACTTGCGGGCGCGCGGCACGGACAGGCTTCTTGTAGTGCTGCGCTTCCAGGTCTTCGAGGACGACATCCCACGTGTCCATCCCGAGCCAGGTCGGCCTGAGATCGTCGAGCACGTCTTCTTCCTGGTCGCGACGGTGCTGCAGGCGCGCGAGGTGGCTCAGCACGCGTTCGATTTGCCTGGCGTCGATTCCCGCTTCCATCGCACCCTCCCGTCATGCGCTTGATTCGCGCACGAAGCTGCGATGCAACTGCTGTGCCAGCTTCGAATCGCCAAGCCGATCCGGCGAGGGAGCGATTCAAGCAACGTGAACCAGGTCACACAATCGCGAATCAAAGTTCCGCAGCGGGCCTGAAGTTGCGTTGCAGGAATTCGTAGCGCGCGGCGTTGCGGTCAACGACGGTGTGCGGGTTCGCATCGATCACTTGGCGCAGCAGGCCACCGTCCTTCGCTGCCGCGGCGGGCCAGTGCGGCAGGCCGGGGCCGTTCGGATTTCCGGTCTTGATGAAGTTGGCGAAGTAGCCTTCCATCGCGGCGGATGTCGTGTAGTCGTCGCCGGTCCACGCGTAAACGCGATTGGTCGCAAGATTGCCGAGCGCGTATTCGATTTCGCCGCTGTGCACTGCGCCGACGTCCGGCCCCGCGCTGCCGTCGCGCTTGGCCGGGCGCGCCTTGGCGAAGTAGTAGTAATAGACCGGCGCGTCGCCGGTGGTGCGTTGCAGGTGCATCCAGCGCCAGGTTGAAAGGGCGATGAATTCGTCGCCGGCCAATGCAGTGCCGGACGCCCTCACCTCGGCCTCGTCGCGGCCGGGGTACAGCTTCAAGGCTTCGGCCGCGTGTTGGCCGAACTGTTGCGTCACGACCGCGCGATAGTTCGCCGGTGTCGGTGCCTTGCCGTCGAGCAGGTTGGTGTACGAACCTTCCTGCGAATTGGAGCCGACCAGCAGCGGAATGTGTGCCTGTTCGCCGGCCTCGTAGATCCCCGCCGGTGCACGCGGCAGCAGCCAGCCGTCGATGTCTAGCCCGAAATCCGGCGCACCCTTGTCGCCGCAGGCGGCGAGCAACGTAGCCGCCGGCATGGCGCGCAATTGCGCCAGCGACTTCGCGCCGACGTGGCGCCGGAACGCGTCGCCTTGCCGTTCGGCGGCCGCGCGCGGTTGCGGTGAGAGATTGGCGAGCACCGCGCCGCTTTCGCCGATCGCGCGCTGCATCAATCCTTTCGACAGTGGCGAGGCCATCAGCGCCGATACCGACATGGAACCGGCCGATTCGCCGCCGATGGTGACCGCATCCGGGTCGCCGCCGAAAGCCGCGATGTTGTGGTGAACCCAGCGCAGCGCCGCGACCTGGTCGAGCAGCCCATAGTTGCCGGTGGCGTGCTGCGGCGATTCGGCGGCGAGCGCCGGCAGCGCGAGGAATCCGAACACGTCGAGGCGATAATTCACGGTGACCACGACGACCCCGCGTCGCGCGAGGCTGGCGCCGTCGTAGCGGAACTCGGAACCGTCACCGGCGAGGAAACCGCCGCCGTAGAAATACACCAGCACCGGCAGTTGCCTGTTTTCGACACCGGCCGGCGCCCACACGTTGAGGTACAGACAGTCTTCGCTCATCCCGTTGGAGCGAAACATCATGTCGCCGAACAACGGACGCTGCATGCAGCGGGGCCCGAAACGATCGGCCTTGCGCACGCCGGTCCACGCGGCGACTGGTTGCGGCGGCTTCCAGCGCAACGCGCCCATCGGCGGCGCGGCATACGGAATGCCCTTGAACTCGTCCAACCCAATCGCGCCAGCGTGGATGCCCGAAAGCCGGCCGGTGTCGATTTGCACGGTCGGTGGCGGGCCGGCTGCGATCGCCGACGCCGCATACAGCGTAAAGGTCAATCCGGCGAGCAAGGGAAACGCGTGCGCAGTAGCGGTATGCATGGCGGCAAACCTTGTCGTGGATGTTCAATGCGGAGCGGGCGCCGACGGGAAGCCCATGGGAAATCGCCGGTCGCGCGCCAAGCGGCAGCTGTGTGTCGCTCGACGGGCGTTGCGGCGAGTGTAAGGGCGCCAAATTCGGTGCGGAAGGGTTGTCGCGGAGGCGCAGTCGCACGCATGGTTGACGGAGATCAACATCTCCGCGAGCCACTTCGCCGGACAATAGGCGCGCGCCATCGACAACACCAGACACCATGGAGTTCCACATCAAGACTCGCGGCATCAGCCCCGACCTCGACGTCATCAACGACGCGCTCACCGCCATCGATCCGTCGGCGATGGCCGACATTGATCCCGCCGACGCGAGCCTGCGCATTGCAGCCGAGATGAGTTCGCCCGAATTGCTCGCGCTGCTCACGCGCGTCGGCTATCCGGTCGACTGGACGCAACTCGAACAGGTGCCTTCGGTGTGTTGCGGCGCATGCGGCGGCTGACCGAGCCCGCATGAGCTGATCGCGTTGGCGCCGCAAGAAGCGCGTCTGTCCCGTTTACACTGGCCCACTGGTTACCGGCGGGAAAGGGCCTCATGGATCACGTGGAAGCCTTGCGCGCGGCGGTCGGTGCGGCGCAGGTGTTGACCGGCGCGGATGCGCAAGCCTACGAAACGGATTGGCGCGAACGTTACCGCGGCCATGCGCTGGCGGTGGTGCGGCCGGGCTCGACCGAAGAAGTCGCAGCGCTGGTGCGCGTTTGCGCGCACGCGAGCATTCCGATCGTGCCCCAGGGCGGCAACACTGGGCTGTGCGGCGGCGCGACGCCGGATGATTCCGGTCGGGCGGTGATCCTGTCGCTGCAGAGGATGAACCGCATCCGCGGCATCGACACCGACAACGACACCATGGAAGTGGAAGCCGGCTGCATCCTGCAAACGGTGCAGCAGGCCGCGCGCGAAGCCGGCCGGTTGTTTCCCTTGAGCCTTGCGGCCGAAGGCAGTTGCACCATCGGCGGCAACCTCGCGACCAACGCGGGCGGCACCCAGGTCCTGCGCTACGGCAACATGCGCGAGCTGGCACTGGGGTTGGAAGTGGTCACCGCGCACGGCGACATCTGGCACGGGCTGCGCGGTCTTCGCAAGGACAACACGGGCTACGACCTGCGCAACCTTTTCATCGGCAGCGAAGGCACGCTCGGCGTGATCACCGCGGCGACGCTGAAGTTGTATCCGTTGCCCGCGGCGCGTTGTACGGCGTTGATCGCTGTCGAATCGATCGAGGCGGCGGTCGCCGTGCTGAATCGCGCGCGTTCGGGGCTGGGCGCATCGCTCACCGGCTTCGAACTGATGGCCGGCAATTGCCTGCAACTGGTCGCGCAGTGCTTTCCGCAACAGCGGCTGCCGTTCGACGGGCCGTCGGCGACGCTGCCATGGTACGTGCTGATGGAAGTATCGGACAGCGAATCCGAAGCGCACGCGCGCGAACGTTTCGAAGTCGTCGTGGGCGAAGCCATCGAAGCCGGCCTGGTGCAGGACGCGGTGATTGCGGGTTCGATCGCGCAAAGTCACGCCCTGTGGCACCTGCGCGAGAGCATCCCGATGGCGGAGAAGGAAACCGGCAAAAGCATCAAGCACGACGTGTCGATTCCGGTGTCGCGGATGGCCGAATTCGTGCAGGGCGCCAACGCCGCGTTGCAGGCAGCGTTCCCCGGCATCCGCCACGTGATCTTCGGACACCTGGGCGACGGGAATCTGCATTACAACGTCGCGCGCGGCGAAGGCTGGACGGAAGAGAAACTGCTCGCGTGCCAGGATGATGTGTATGCGCTGGTGCACGACCGCGTGCACGCGGTCGGCGGATCGATCAGCGCCGAACACGGCATCGGTCAACTCAAGCGCGACGTGCTGCCGCGCTACAAGGATCCCGTCGAGATGGCGCTGATGCACAAGATCAAGGCCACGCTCGATCCGGATGGCATCATGAATCCGGGGAAGCTGCTGGGTACCCGCACCTAGATGCAGTTCCGGCAAAGCATTCCGAGATCCATCGAGGTGCGCGAACGAAAAAGCCGGACAACACGCCCGGCTCGATTCGAATGCCGCAAATCTGGTGGGCGGTACAGGGATCGAACCTGTGACCCCTACCATGTCAAGGTAGTGCTCTACCGCTGAGCTAACCGCCCGCGCGATTGCGCGAGCCGCGCACTATAGCGTGATCCGGGGTGGCGCTCAATGCGCCGCAACATGGCGTGACCTTCACCAATCGCTTACGATACTTGCCGTTCGCGCGCGGCATGCATCGGCAATGTCGCAGCGAACCGTGCCGGCGCATCGGGAGCTGAACGCCGGGCACGACCTCGACAATCCGCCTTGGCGTTGCACTGCGACCCGCATCATCCCTGCACGAGTCATCGAGGAGAACCCCGCATGTCCCAGGAACACACCCGCGAACCGAGCTCCGAAGCCTGGCCAGCCATGGCGCGGACCGCGCTGCGGGTCGCCTTCGGCTTGATCTGGGTCGCCAACGCCGCCTTCACGTGGACGTCGGAATTCGCGGTCCACTACGTCGGTTACCTGCACAACGCCGCGCAGGGGCAGCCCGCGTGGTCGGCATGGTGGTTCAACTTCTGGATCAACCTGGTCACGCCGCACGCCGGCCTGTTCGTGTGGGCCACCCGCATTATCGAAACCTTGCTTGCGCTTGCGCTGGTGCTGGGCCTCGCGCGCAAGACGGTGTACGTACTGGGCGCGCTGTTCAGCGTGCTGGTCTGGAGCACCGCCGAAGGGTTCGGCGGACCTTACACGGTGGGCGCCACCAACATGGGCGCCGGCATCATCTACGTGCTGGTGTTCATCGCGCTGATCGTGATCAACAGCCGCTCGGGTCCGAGTCCGTACAGCCTCGACTACTACATCGAGCGCGGCTGGCCGGGCTGGCGGCGGATTGCCGAATGGCGCGCCGACGTGGCACCGGGCAGGGTGCATCCGGTGTCGTGGCGGGTGCAGGGGCCGGCCCTGTTCGGCATCGCGCTGCTGGTGTTCTTCCTGGTCGCCGGGCTGCACAGCAGCCTCAACGTGCGACCGCCGACGCCCGCCGCCGCCGCCGCCGCGGTATCGCCGCTGTCGCTGGCTTCGACCAAGCCCGTCGAGAAGGCGCGCGACGCGAGTCTGCCGCCGCTTGCGCCCGGCGACAGCGTGGACGTCCACATCGAGTCGACCGACACGAGCGTCGCGATCGCGAGCGGCGTCGAGTACCAGGCATGGACCTTCGGCGACAGCGTGCCGGGGCCGGTGATCCATGTCCGCCAGGGGCAGACGGTCAATGTCACCTACACCAACAAGGGCACGATGGAGCATTCGCTGGATTTCCATTCCGCGATCACACCGCCCAACCTGCACTACGCGGAACTGAAGCCCGGCGAATCGATGACCTATTCCTTCGTCGCCAAGGTGCCGGGCGCGTTCCTGTACCACTGTGGCACGCCGCCGGTGCTGCTGCACATCGGCAACGGCATGTACGGCGCGATCGTTGTCGATCCGGCGACCCCGTTGCCGCCTGCGTCCGAAAGCTACGTGATCGTGCAGAGCGAGTGGTACACGCAGCAAATCTCCGGAAACCTGATGGGCCCCGACTTCCAGAAGATGAAGGACGAGCGGCCGGATGAAGTGGTCTTCAACGGCGTCGCGTTCCAGTACAAGGATCATCCGCTGCCGGCCACGCCGGGCGGCCTCGTGCGCATCTATTTCGTCAACGCCGGCCCGGACCTGTGGAGTTCGTTCCATGTGATTGGCGGCATCTTCGACAAGGTCTATCCCGGCGGCGACGCTGCCGACGCGATCAGCGGCGTTTCCACCTACAGCGTCGGGCCGGGCGCCGGCGCGATCTTCGACATCACGCTGGACCAGCCCGGCAACTACGTGTTCGTCGACCACGACATGGCGCACGCCATCATTGGCGCGCAGGGCGTGCTGCAGGTGGGCGATGCCGCCGCGATCGCTGCGGAGAAGCCACCGATCGCCGCAGCGAAGGCTCCGGCTGCCGCGACCACCGTGGCACCGGCCGTGGGCACGCCGCCGAACGCTTCGGCGCCCGCGGGTCCTTACAAGTTCGATCCCGCGAACGGCGCATCGAAGTACGCCAGCACCTGCGCGGCATGCCACCAGGCCACCGGCATGGGCCTGCCGGGTGCATTCCCGCCGCTCAAGGACGATCCGGTGGTCATGAATCCGGATCCGACCGAACAGATCGACACGATCCTGCATGGCGCCCACGGGCGGACCATCGGAGGTACGACCTATCCGAGCGCGATGCCTGGCTTCGGTTCAGTGTTGAACGATCACGATGTCGCCGACATCGCCAACCACGAACGCACATCCTGGGGCAACCAGGGCAAGCCGGTCACGGCCGACCAAGTGAAGGCCGTGCGCGCCAAGGGGCCGGGAAAACCATGATTGCAAGCTGCGGGGAGCACCGCCTGGTGCTTCCCGCATTTCCTTACCCACGCGTTGACGCGACGCCGGGCCTGCACTAAGTTTGCAACCGTGCTGACAAAGGTGGCTTGCAGGAACTGCCGGCCGAGTGTGCGACATGGCAACTACGACCTTTTGATCCGATCCGTGCGCGGCTCCGCAAGGACGCCTCGTGCGTCCTTTTTTATGTCCGCGATTCGCCTTCGTAAATTCGTAGATCGTCATTCCGGGGCCGCCGCGGCTTCATCGCGGCGGATCGCTGCTTCGCAGCGTCTGGAATGACGGCGATGTTGTCAGCTTCCAGTCCGCGGCCCCCGATTTCGATCCACGGTTTTGACCCATGATTACGATCACCCTCCCCGACAACAGCACCAAATCCTTCGATGCGCCGCCCAGCGTGCGCGACGTCGCCGCCTCGATTGGCGCAGGGCTTGCCAAGGCGGCGCTGGCCGGCAAGATCGACGGCAAGCTGGTGGACCTTTCGCGCACCGTCGACCATGACGCGCGCGTCGAGATCGTCACCGAGAAGTCGCCCGAGGCGCTCGATGTCATTCGTCATTCGACGGCGCACCTCTTGGCGCAGGCGGTGCAGCGGCTGTATCCCGGTACCCAGGTGACGATCGGTCCGGTGATCGAGGACGGTTTCTATTACGACTTCGCGCCCGAGGGTGAGCCGTTCAAGCCCGAAGACCTGCCCGCGATCGAAGCCGAGATGCACAAGATCGCCAAGGAATCGCTGCCGTTGTCGCGCAGCGTGAAGTCGCGCGACGACGCGGTGAAGTTCTTCCGCGGCATCGGCGAGGCCTACAAGGCCGAGATCATCGAATCGATCCCGAGCAGCGAAGAACTGTCGCTGTATTCGCAGGGCGAATTCACCGACCTGTGCCGGGGTCCGCACGTGCCGGATACCGGACGCCTGAAGTCGTTCAAGCTGATGAAGACCGCCGGTGCGTATTGGCGCGGTGACTCCGACAACGCGATGCTGTCGCGCATCTACGGCACCGCGTGGTTGAACGACAAGGATCTCAAGGCCTACCTCACGCGCATCGAGGAAGCCGAAAAGCGCGACCACCGCAAGCTCGGCAAGCAACTCGACCTGTTCCACATGCAGGAAGAAGCGCCGGGCATGGCGTTCTGGCATGCCAAGGGTTGGACGCTCTGGCAGCAGGTCGAGCAGTACATGCGTGGCGTGTACCGCGAATCGGGGTACCAGGAAGTCAAATGCCCGTCGATCCTCGACGTGTCGCTGTGGAAGAAGTCCGGTCACTGGGACAACTACAAGGACCACATGTTCTTCACCGAGTCGGAGAAGCGTACCTACGCGGTGAAGCCGATGAATTGCCCCGGCCACGTGCAGATCTACAACGATGGCCTGCACAGCTACCGCGACCTGCCGATCCGCTACGGCGAATTCGGCTCGTGTACCCGGAACGAACCGTCCGGCGCCCTGCACGGCCTGCTGCGCGTACGCAACTTCACCCAGGACGACGGCCACGTTTTCTGCACCGAGGATCAGATCGAGCAGGAGGTGGTGGATTTCCACCGCGAAGCGCTGAAGGTGTACGCCGACTTCGGGTTCAAGGACGTGGAACTGATGCTGGCGCTGCGCCCGGATGCCCGGATCGGCGATGACGCGATCTGGGACAAGGCCGAGGGCGCGCTGCGCTCGGCGCTGCGCAAGGCCGGCGCGGAATGGAAGGAACTGCCGGGCGAGGGTGCCTTCTATGGCCCCAAGATCGAATACCACCTGCGCGACGCGATCGGCCGCGACTGGCAGCTCGGCACCATGCAGGTCGATTTCTCGATGCCGGGCCGGCTCGGTGCCGAATACGTGGGCGAAGACTCCCAGCGTCACGTGCCGGTAATGCTGCACCGGGCCATCGTCGGCTCGATGGAACGCTTCCTCGGCATCCTGATCGAACACCACGCCGGCAACTTCCCGACCTGGCTGGCGCCGGTGCAGGCCGTGGTGCTGAACATCACCGACGGACAGGCCGATTACGCGCAACAGGTCGCCGATCAGCTGAGGGCGTCGGGTTTTCGGGCCGTGGCCGATTTGCGCAACGAGAAAATTGGCTATAAAATCCGCGAGCATACGTTGCAAAAGGTGCCCTGGCTGCTCGTGATCGGCGATCGCGAGAAGGAGAGGGGCACTATTTCCGTGCGTACACGTTCAGGGGAAGACTTGGGGCAATTGCCTCTGCAAGCCTTCGTCGAGCGTCTGCAGGCCGAAGCCGGGCCACGTTGACGGAATGCACGCCAGGCATCGCTGGCGAACTTGGGCAGGAGAAGACGGTATCGCAACCGAAAATAAAGGCAATCGGCGCAACCACGAAATCCGTGTCCCGCGCGTGCGGGTGATCGGCGCCGATGGAGAGCAGGTCGGAATCCTCGAGCGGGACGAGGCATTGGCCATGGCACAGGACGCTGGACTGGATCTGGTCGAGATTCAGCCGACCGCCGAGCCGCCCGTATGCCGGATCATGGATTTCGGCAAGTTCAAGTTCGAGCAGCAGAAGAAAGCCGCTGCGGCCCGCAAGAAGTCCAAGCAGGTCGAAATCAAGGAACTGAAGTTCCGCCCGACCACGGACGTCGGCGACTACAACATCAAGCTGCGCAACATGGTGCGGTTTCTGGAGGAAGGCGACAAGGTCAAGGTCAACATCCGGTTCCGCGGGCGCGAGATGTCGCACCAGGAACTTGGGATCGAACTGGCCCGGCGCATCCAGAACGACATCTCCGAAACCGGGGTCGTGGACCAGTTCCCGCGCATGGAAGGGCGGCAGATGACGATGATGATCAGCCCCAGGAAGAAGTAAGTGGGGCAACCCGCCTGCCGTGGATCGGCGGACGGTCAAGGCAACGGCCCGAAAATGGTCGTCGCAATACAAGCCGGCAAGGGCATGGATGGAAAGCGCGATCGCAAGATCGTCGCCCGGGCCAGTCACGAAAAACCAAACGGAGTGGCAAACATGCCAAAGATCAAGACCAACCGGGCCGCCGCCAAGCGGTTCCGCAAGACCGCGTCCGGCAAGTTCAAGGCCGGTCACGCCTTCAAGTCGCACATCCTGACCAAGAAGGCCACCAAGCGCAAACGCGGCCTGCGCGCCCCCAACCACGTGCATGAGTCCGACACCAAGCGTGTCGCGCGCATGCTGCCGTACGCGTAAGGAGAGACGACCATGGCACGAGTCAAGCGTGGCGTCACCGCGCGTGCGCGTCACAAGAAAACCCTGAAGGCCGCCAAGGGCTACTACAACGCCCGCCGCAAGGTCTATCGCGTCGCCAAGCAGGCCGTCACCAAGGCCCAGCAGTACGCCTACATCGGCCGCAAGCAGAAGAAGCGCCAGTTCCGCGCGTTGTGGATCGTGCGCATCAACGCGGCCGCGCGCCAGTTCGGCCTGTCCTACAGCCGCCTGATCGCGGGCCTCGACAAGGCCGGCATCACCATCGACCGCAAGGTGCTGGCGGATCTCGCCGTGCACGACATCGCGGCGTTTGGCGCGATCGCCGAGAAGGCCAAGGCCAGCCTGGCTGCTTGAAGCATTCCGGCGTTCGCGCCGGACGTTATGATGCAAGCGAGCGGGGAGAAGGCCCAAGCCTTCTCTCCGCTTTTCTTTTGTGCATGGGGTTGCGATGGACACGTTGGGGCAACGCACCGATGAAGCGCTGGGCGCGATCGCCGCGGCCGAAACGCTGGATGCGCTTGAATCGCAGCGCGTCGCATTGCTGGGCAAGAATGGCGCGATCACCGCGGAACTGAAGGCGCTGGGCAAGCTGTCGCCGGACGAGCGCAAGGCGCGCGGTGCGGAAGTCAACGCGGCCAAGGAGAAGATCTCCGCCGCGATCGCTGCGCGCAAAGAGACGCTGGAACGCGCGGCGCTGGAGCAACGACTGGCATCGGAAAGCATCGATGTCACCCAGCCGGGTCGCGACGGCATGCGCGGCACGATCCATCCGCTCACCCGCACCCGCGAACGCATCGAGGCGATCTTCGCGCAACTCGGCTATTCGGTGGCCGAAGGTCCGGAGATCGAGGACGACTGGCACAATTTCGAGGCGCTCAACTTTCCCGCGCATCATCCCGCGCGGGCGATGCACGACACCTTCTACTTCGGCGACGGGCGTCTGCTGCGCACCCACACCTCGCCGGTGCAGATCCGCGCGATGCGCGGCAAACAGCCTCCCATCCGCATCATCGCGCCGGGCAAGGTCTATCGCAGCGATTCCGACCAGACCCATTCACCGATGTTCCATCAGGTAGAAGGCCTGCTGGTGGATGATTCGGCCACCTTTGCGGATTTGAAGGGAACGCTCGAAACATTCGTGGCGGCGTTTTTCGGGCAGGCGCTCGGGATGCGCTTCCGGCCAAGCTATTTCCCGTTCACCGAACCGTCGGCGGAGGTAGACATCCGCTGGCAACGCGACGACGGCGGCACGCGTTGGCTGGAGGTGCTGGGCTGCGGCATGGTGCATCCGAATGTATTGAAAAATTGCGGCATCGATCCCGAGCGTTACACCGGCTTCGCATTCGGCATGGGCGTGGAACGCCTTGCAATGCTGCGTTACGGCGTCACCGACCTGCGCGCGTTCTTCGAGAACGACGTGCGGTTTCTGAAGCAGTTTATGTAGGGCGGGAGAAGCGCAGCGACAAATTCGTCTGGAACGAATTTGGACGACCGAAGGCCGGCCCCGAGCGTAAGCGAGGGGTGAGCACAAGGGACGATGTGAACAACCCCGCCCATTACTAGTCCCGTTTGATCGACCGGCGGGTTGTCACCCGCCCTACAAAAACAAAGTCCATGAAATTTTCCGAAAACTGGTTGCGTTCATTGGTGGACATCCGCGCCGACAGCGCCGCGCTGGCGCGGCGGCTGACCATGAGCGGACTGGAAGTGGCCGAGGTCGCGCCGATCGGCGATTCGCTGGATGACGTGGTGGTGGCCCGCATCGTCGCGTGCACGCCCCATCCGGACGCCGACAAGTTGCGCGTGTGCCGCGTCGACATGGGTACGGGCGAAGTACAGATCGTGTGTGGCGCACCCAATGCGCGTGCGGGTCTGGTCGCGCCGCTGGCGACGGTCGGTGCCAAGTTGCCGAACGGCATCACGATCAAGACCGCAAAACTTCGCGGCGTCGAATCGCAGGGCATGCTGTGTTCGGCGAAGGAACTCGGCATCGACGCCGATGCGTCGGGCTTGATGGAACTGCCCGGCGATGCGCCAGTCGGCAAGCCGCTGGCCGAGTACCTCCGCCTGCCGGACATGGCCATCGAAGTCGAGTTGACGCCCAACCGCGGCGACTGCCTTGGCATGCTGGGGCTGGCCGATGAAGTCGCCGCGGAGTTGGGCGCCCGCGCCAAGGCGTTCTCGGCACCGCCCGTGCAATCGGTTGTGCTGGCCCCGCGCGAAATCTGCCTCGAAGCCGGCGCCGATTGCCCGCGCTATCTCGGGCGCGCGGTGCGCGGTATCGACATGACCGCGCGCACGCCGATCTGGATGGCGCAGCGTCTGCGCGCGGCCGGCGTGAAGCCGATCAATGCGATCGTCGACATCACCAATTACGTGATGCTGGAAACCGGGCAGCCGATGCACGCGTTCGATGAAGCAACGCTCGTTGGCGGCATCGGCGTGCGGCGCGCGCGCAAGGGCGAGATCCTGAAGCTGCTGGATGGCAGCGAAGCCACGCTCGATCCGTCGTTCCTGCTGATCGCCGACAATGCGAAGCCGCTGGCTGTGGCCGGCGTGATGGGCGGTTTCGATTCGCGCGTCACCGACGCCACCCGCGATGTGTTCCTCGAAGCGGCGCATTTCAGTCCCGCCGCGATCATGGGCCGGGCGCGCAAGCTTGGATTGACTACCGACGCCGCGCACCGCTTCGAGCGTGGCGTCGACCCGGAACTGCCGCGCGCGGCGATGGAACGCGCGACGGCATTGCTGCTCGAGATTGCAGGCGGCAAGCCCGGTGAAGTCATTGAGGCCGTGATGCCGAAACACATCAAGCCTCCGGCCACGATCACGCTGCGCCGCGAGCGGATTGCGCGGGTGCTCGGCATCGCGATCGAGCCCGCCGAAGTCGGACGCATCCTCACCGCGCTGGGCATGCAGGTCGAAACGCGGGAAGACGGCTGGCGTGTCACGCCACCATCGCGGCGCTTCGACATCGAACGCGAAGAAGACCTGATCGAGGAGGTCGCGCGCATCCACGGCTACGACACGGTACCCGCGCGCCTGCCCGCGGGCGCGCCGCCCGTGCCGCGCGACGACGAATCCGTCGTGTCCATTTCCGCAGTGGCGTCGGGCCTGGCTGCACGCGATTACCACGAGGCGATCTGTTACGCCTTCGTCGATCCGAAGCTGTTGCAAACATGGCAGGTCGACGCAAACGCCGTGCCGCTCGCCAATCCACTCTCGTCGGATCTGGCGGTGATGCGCACGTCATTGCTGCCGGGGCTGATCGAAGCGCTGAAGCGCAACCGCAACCGGCAGCAGGCGCGAATACGATTGTTCGAGTCAGGCGTGGTGTTTGCAAAACGGGGACCGGGAATCGGGCTGCGGGGGCAGGAGGCCGGGGCGGACGTCGGCGCAGCCGATGTTTCGAATGGCGCGCCGCAGGAGCGCCGGGTTTTTCGGGAACCGGAAGAAGCCAATGCGGCGCCGGTGGAGCGGGGAATGCTGGCAGCGGTCGCCTGCGGCAGCGCGCGCGCCGAGCAGTGGGGCGAGCCTAAGCGCGCGCTGGATTTTCATGACATCAAGGGCGATCTTGAATCGCTGATTGGATTGTCCAGCGCGCCGGAAACCTGGTCGTTCGACACGAACGATCTTCCGGGTTGGCTGCATCCCGGCCGCGGTGCGCGGGTGCTGCGCGATGGCGTCGCGGTAGGCGCGATCGGCGCCCTGCATCCAGCCCTTCAGCGGCAACTCGACCTGCCCGAAACCCACGTTTTCGAAGTCGACGCGAATGCACTGCAGCGGCGGCGCATACCGGCCGCGCGGGCGCTGGCGCACTTTCCGTCGCTGCGCCGGGACATCGCGATCGAAGTGGATGAAGCGGTCGAGTGGGCGCGGATCGCCGCCGCGCTTCGTTCAGGTTTGCCAACAATCTTGAACGAAGTGGTACTGTTCGACTGTTTTCGAGGTCCGGGGTTGAGCGCTGGTCGAAAGAGTCTTGCTATAGGCTTGATTTTGCAAGACGATTCGCGCACGCTTACGGACGAGGACGCCGACCAGAGTGTGGCCGATGCGGTCAGGCTGCTGGAAAGCGAATTTGGGGCAAGGTTGAGGACATGAACATGACGCTGACCAAGGCAGAGATGGCCGAGCGCCTGTTTCTCGACGTGGGCCTCAACAAGCGTGAAGCCAGGGAATGCGTGGACGCCTTTTTCGAGGTGCTGCGTGAGGCGCTCGAGCGGGGGGAGCCGGTGAAGCTGTCGGGTTTCGGCAACTTCGACCTGCGCAACAAGAATCAGCGGCCCGGACGCAATCCCAAGACTGGCGAGGAGATTCCGATCTCCGCACGTCGTGTCGTGACGTTTCGTCCCGGGCAGAAGCTGAAACTGAGAGTCGAGAACCATGCTGGATCAGGGCAACAATAACGAACTTCCCGCGATTCCCGCCAAGCGGTATTTCACGATTGGCGAGGTCAGCGACCTGTGCGCGGTCAAGCCGCACGTGCTGCGTTACTGGGAGCAGGAATTTCCTGCGCTGAACCCGGTGAAGCGGCGCGGCAACCGCCGCTATTACCAGCGCCACGACGTGCTGATGATCCGCCAGATCCGCGCGCTGCTGTACGACCAGGGTTTCACGATCACCGGCGCGCGTGCGCGACTGGAAGGTCAGCAGGGGCGGATGGAAGCGTCCATCTCGCACCAGATCGTGCGCCAGATGCGGCTGGAACTGGAACAGTTGCTGCAGCTGTTGCGCGATCCGCTGCGCAAGACGCCTTGATGCGATCATCGCTGCGTCGCCGGTACTGCCCGTCCTCGCCCTGACGTTTAGCGACAGCCGCTCCGATGGCGGTTCGTGCGGTTGGGCTCCGTGTTCCGGTATCATGCGCATTCGGTCGGGGCGTAGCGCAGCCTGGTAGCGCATCTGCCTGGGGGGCAGGGGGTCGTGGGTTCGAATCCCGCCGCCCCGACCAATGACGAAAACGGGCCACAAGGCCCCGTTTGTTGTAATTGGGCTTCGCGTGCGATCGGCCCAACCCAAGGCCCGCGCGTCAATACAACAACCGCGTCCGCACGGTCCCGGGAATTTCGGCCAGCTGCTCGCGCAAGTCTTCCGACTGTTCCTCGGACGCGGACACGTCGATCACCACGTAGCCCACGTCGCCGTCGGTTTGCAGGTGCTGGCCGTTGATGTTGATGCCGCCCGCCGAGAACACCTCGTTGATCCGCGAAAGTACGCCGGGAACATTGTGGTGGATGTGCAGCAACCGCCGGCTGCCGGCGTGTTCGGGCAGGCTGACTTCGGGAAAGTTCACGGCGGAAAGCGTGGAGCCGTTGTCGCTGTAGCGCACCAGCTTGGACGCGACTTCGGTGCCGATGTTGAGTTGCGCTTCCTGGGTGCTGCCGCCGACGTGAGGGGTCAGCAGCACGTTGTCGAATTCGCGCAACGCCGACACGAATTCCTCGTCCTTGCTTTTCGGCTCCGCCGGAAACACGTCCACCGCCGCGCCGGCGAGCCGTCGTTCGCGCAGCGCCGCAGCCAGTGCCTCGATGTCGACCACGTTGCCGCGCGAGGCGTTGACCAGCATGGCGCCGCGGCGCATCCGCGCGATTTCTTCCACGCCGACCATGCCGGCGGTGGCGGGCGTCTGCGGCACGTGCAGGGTCACGATGTCCGACCGCGCCAGCAAATCGTCCAGGTTTCGCGCAGGGACGGCGTTGCCCAGCGCCAGCTTGGCCTCGATGTCGTGGAACAGCACGTGCATGCCCAGCGATTCGGCCAGCACGCCTACCTGCGTGCCGATGTGGCCGTAGCCCACGATGCCGAGGGTCTTGCCGCGCACCTCGAAACTGCCTTCGGCGGACTTGGCCCAGCCACCACGATGGCACTCCGCGTTGCGTTCGGGCACGCGCCGCATCAGCAGGATCGCCTCGGCGATCACCAGCTCGGCGACGCTGCGGGTGTTGGAATAGGGCGCGTTGAATACCGGCGCGCCGCGCTCGCGTGCCTGGTGCAGGTCGACCTGGTTGGTACCGATGCAGAAGCAGCCGACCGCGAGCAGGCGGCGCGCGTGGGAAATCGCTTCGGCATCCAGTTGCGTGCGCGAACGCAGGCCGACGATGTGCGCGTCGGCGACCGCGTCGAACAATTCCGCGCGCGGCAACGCCTTGTCGTGGTGTTCGATCAGCGAATAGCCGGCCGCGCGGAAAACCTCGATGGCACTTTGATGGATCCCTTCCAGCAACAGAATCTTGATGTCCTTCTTGGGGAACGAGGTCTTCATCGTGGCGCGCACCTTCGTGTTCGAGTGGTGGGGATGTTAGGCTAGCGGGATTGCGATTGCAGATGAAATGCCGCGAATGGACATGCTCGATCAGCGCCGGAGTCTTTATCCGGAACTCGAACCCTTCGAAAGCGGGATGTTGCAGGTCTCGCCGCTCCACACGCTCTACTACGAGCAGAGCGGCAATCCGCACGGCAAGCCGGTGGTGTTCCTGCACGGCGGCCCCGGGGCAGGCTGCAACGGCAAGTGCCGGCGGTTTTTCGATCCGAGGGTCTATCGGATCGTGCTGTTCGACCAGCGCGGTTGCGGCCGTTCGACGCCGCACGCCGAACTACGCGAAAACACCACCTGGGATCTGGTCGCGGACATCGAGCGCCTGCGCGAGCACCTGCGCATCGAGCGCTGGCAGGTATTCGGGGGTTCATGGGGTTCGACGCTGGCGCTGACCTACGCCGAAACGCATCCCGAGCGTGTCACGGAACTGGTGCTGCGCGGCATCTTCATGCTGCGGCACGCGGAGCTGGCCTGGTTCTACCAGAAAGGCTGCGACATGCTGTATCCGGATGCGTGGGAGAAGTACCTCGCCGCGATTCCGGACGCCGAACACGGTGACCTGATCGCGGCCTATCACCGCCGGCTCACGTCGGATGATCCGGCGGTGAGGATCGCGGCGGCGCGCGCGTGGTCGGTGTGGGAAGCCTCGACCAGCTTCCTGCTGCAGAACGAAAGCTACATCGCCGCCAGTGCCGGCGACGAGTTCGCGCTGGCGTTCGCGGGCATCGAGAACCACTACTTCGTGAATCGCGGCTTTTTCGCACAGGACGACCAACTGCTGCGCGACGCGCATCGCCTGCACGGCATCCCGGGCGTGATCGTGCAGGGCCGCTACGACGTTGTATGCCCGGCGCGCAGCGCGTGGGACCTGCATCGCGCATGGCCGCAGGCGGACCTGCGCATCGTGCCCGACGCCGGCCACTCCGCGTTCGAGCCGGGCAACGTGCACGAACTGGTCAGCGCGACCGACCGCTTTCGCGATCGCTCGCAGTGATCGACCGGTGTCGTTGGTCCGGCCTTGTCAGGTCGCCGGCCACAGCCACTGGAAGGTGAGGCCGGTGATGATCGCGTACACAAGGCCATCGACCATGTACTTGAACGCGTTCTTCCACGGCCACGCGAACCAGATGGCGTTCTGGACGAGTCCGAGGGCGTAGCCTGCCAGCGCGGCCAGCGCGGTGGTGTGGAAGACCCGATGCGGATCGGCGCCGGCCGGCAGCACCAGCGCGACTAGTGCGCACAGCACCGAAACCAGGCCGCAGAACAGGAACCATTGCAGGAGGTACGTGCCCATGTTCACGGGTCCGGCGCGCCGCAGGTTCACCATGCCGACCGGGCCCTGGACGAATTTTTCCTGCATCGCGGGATCTTTCATCGTCTCCTGGTCGCACCACGGGATCGAATACTGTCCCGGCGCCGGATTGCCGGCGCGAATCGCGGTCCGCACCGCGTCCTCGTTCGCAAACTTGCGGTAGTCGGGCGCGTGCCAGAACTTCAGCAGCATGTTGATCAGCGCGCTCGCGATGAACACGAACACGGCGGACAGGACAATCGGCAACCACAGCGAAGCGAGTGTCATGACGGCTCTCCTCCAGGTTTGTGCTGCGGGACAACGCGGACTCAATCTTCCTCGGGTTTGGGTCGGTACGCCTCGGTAAGCTGTTTCTGGATTTGCGTGGGCACCGGGTCGTAGTGCGACAGCTCCATCGCGAAGCGGCCTTCGCCGCCGGTGAGTGACCGAAGCTCGGTCTGGTAGTCCACGACTTCGGCCAGCGGCGCCTGCGCCTTGATCACCAGCACGCCGCCGCGCAGTGAATCCGTGCCGTTGATGCGCGCGCGCTTGGAGGCGAGCGCGCCGGTGACGTCGCCCATGTATTGCTCGGGCACGTTCACGTCCATGTTGACGATCGGTTCCAGCACGATGGGCCGGGCTTTCGCGACCGCGTCGAGGAAGGCCTTCCTGCCCGCCGACACGAACGCGACTTCCTTGGAATCGACCGGGTGGTACTTGCCGTCGTACACGACGACGCGCACGTCCTGCATCGGATAACCGGCGATCGCGCCGCGATTCAGCACCTGGCGCACGCCCTTCTCGATCGCGGGAATGAACTGGTTCGGAATCACGCCGCCCTTGCTCTCGTCGCTGAACTCGAAGCCCGCGCCGCGCGGCAACGGTTCGATGCGCAGGAACACTTCGCCGAATTGGCCGGCGCCGCCGGTCTGCTTCTTGTGGCGATGGTGGCCTTCGGCGCTGGCGCCCACCGTTTCGCGGTACGCGATGCGCGGCGGATGGGCGATCACCTCGACCCCGTACCTGCTTTGCATCCGCGCGAGCGTGAGCTTCAGGTGCAAGTCGGACAAGCCGCGCACCACCGTCTCGTTCAACTCCTTGTTGTGTTCGATCGAGAGGCAGGGGTCCTCCTCGGCGAGTTTCGCCAGTGCGGTCGCGAGCTTCTGGTCCTGACCCTTGTGTTTCGGTTCCACGGCAAGGCCGAACATCGACAACGGGAATTTCAAGGGCTGCAGGTGGATCGCATCCTCGTCGTGGGAATCGTGCAGCACCGCGTCGAAGTGGATGTCCTCGACCTTGGCGACGCCGGCGATGTCGCCCGGGATCGCCTGTTCGATTTCGATGTGGTCCTTGCCCTGCAGGCGCAGCAGATGGCCGACCTTGAACGGTTTCTTGCCGTCGTCGATGAAGAGCTGCGAGTCTCTCTTCACGGTGCCCTGCCAAACGCGGAACACCGCGAGCTTGCCGACGAACGGATCGTTGATGATCTTGAACACATCCGCGATCACGCGCGCGTCAGGATCGGGCTTCGCCTCGACTGGTTTCGCACCGGCACCTGTTCCCTTGACGAACGGCGGCGGATTGGCTTCGCCCGGATGCGGCAGCAGGCGGCACGCAATCTGCAACCACTCCGCGGCGCCCGTGCCGGTGCGCGCGGAGGTGAAGCAGATCGGCACCAGATGCCCCTCGCGCAGGCATTGTTCGAATGCATCGTGGAGGTCTTCGGGCGAAAGCTTGTCCTCGCCTTCTTCGAGATAACGGCCCATCAACCGTTCGTTGATTTCGACCACCTGGTCGACGATGCGCTGGTGCGCGTCGGCGACCGCACCAAGATCGCTCGTTCCGTCGTGCGCGAAGAAGCAATCGACGATCTTAGTGCCGTGTTCCGCAGGCAGGTTCACCGGCAGGCACTGCGCGCCGAACTCTTCGCGCAGCGCTTCGACCAGCGCTGCGAGGTCGATGTCCTCCATGTCGATGCGGTTCACCACCAGCATGCGCGCGAGCCGACGTTCCTTCGCGTAATGCATCATGCGACGGGTGCCGTGTTCGACGCCGTTGGCCGCGTTGACGACCACTGCGCAGGTTTCGACGGCCGCAAGCGCAGACAGCGTTTCGCCGCGGAAGTCCGCGTAACCGGCCGTGTCGACCAGGTTGACGTGACAGCCCGTCACGTCCACCGAAGCAATCGACGAATGGATGGAATGCTGGCGTTCCTTCTCCTGATCGTCGAAGTCGGATACCGTGTTGCCGCGCTCGATCGCGCCCGCGGTCTGGATCGCGCCACCCGCCTGCAGCAGCGCTTCGAACAAGCTGGTCTTGCCGGCGCCCGCGTGCCCGGTCAGGGCCACGTTGCGGATGTCCCGGGTGGAGTAGGCGCTCATGCTGACCTCGCTTCCGGTAGCGACCGTCGCAAGACCATGCGCCGATCGTCCGGCAGGGTCAAGGGCCAGCGGAACCTGCAACGCGGGACACGGTCTGAAACCTCGCCCGCCCCGCGCACGGGCCGCCAGGCGCACCCCTAAACTTTCACGCGCGCAACGCGCGCGCATCGGCCGGCCGCATGCCCCGCAACGACGGACAGGAAATCGAGGAGTTGGCGCAATCCCGTGATCACGGCAGCGTGCGCGACGCGGCCGCCGAACTCGCCGACCTGCCGTGGGTCCGCCTGACCCAGCGCGAAGAACCGCCGCGCGACCGGCGCAGTCCCTGGCTGCTGGTTGCGTTCGTGATCGCTGCGCACGTGCTGCTGGGGTGGGTCGCCTACTTGATCCTGCGGCCCATGCCGTACAGCCGCGACGAAAGCGACGTGGTCGCGGTGAGCCTGGTCGAATCCGGATCGGCATTGCCCCCGCCGCCGCCGCTGGTGCCGCCACCGCCGTTGCAGGGCCAACCCGAGGCATCCACGCCCGCGCGACGCCTGCATTACGTGCCGCCCGCGAAAGGCGCGATCAGCGCAACGCTCGAAGGCGTGAAGGGACCGCCGCTGCAACTGTACGAGTCCAATGGCCAGGTACGGTTGCCGTCCAGTTCCGGCAAGCCCGCGCAGACACCGGCTTACCAGACGCCCGGGATCAAGGGTTCGCAAATCTCCAGCGGCAAGTCGCCGCTGCCGTACACGCCGACGCGATTCAACGACGACTGGGTGCCCGACAAGGAAAGCCTCGGCCAGAAGACCGTCGGCCGCGCGGTCGACAAGGTGATCGAGAAGACCACGGTGCAAAAGACGGTGCGTCTGCCGGGCGGCATCCGATTGCATTGCGCACTGTCTCCGCTGGCGTTGTTGGCCGGCTGCAAGGGCGACGACCCGCCACCGCCGCCGAAGAACGACAATGACATCCGCCTGTCGATGCCGCCGCCCGAAACCCTGACTGGCAAGAAGGTGCCGCTGCCGAAATCCGCGTCGAGCGCTGCGAAACCTGCATCGGCCACGTCGGCGCCTGCCGCAGCATCGAGTTCGTAGAAGCGTACCGGTTCGCGGTGCTTGCTCCTTTTCCCTCAGGGCGAAGGCCTGGATCGGGAAGGTGGATTGCGCGACGGCTCCTACCCAAACCAGTCGTGAAGGCATGTCACTTCGACGTGCCTATACAATCGGCGGATGTCCAAGCCACCCGAGATCCTCGCCACGCGCCCAGCGCGCGACAGCCGGTTCCTGCGGATCGAGGAAGTCGACCTCGCGTTTTCGAACGGGGCGCACCGCACCTTCGAACGGTTGAGCGCGTCGGGACGGGGCGCGGTGTTCATCGTGCCGATGCAGGATCACGACACCGTGTTGCTGGTGCGCGAATACTGCGTGGGCGTGGACCGCTACGAGCTCGGCCTCGTGAAGGGCCGCATCGATCCGGGTGAAACGCCGCTGCAGGCGGCCGATCGCGAATTGCAGGAGGAAGCCGGTTTCGGCGCGCGCAAGCTCACGCCGCTGGCCACGCTTTCGCTGTTGCCGGCGTACATGACGCACAAGGCGCAGGTGATTCTTGCGCAGGATCTGTATCCGCAACGCCGTCCCGGCGACGAACCGGAAACGCTGGAAGTGGTGCCCTGGAAACTCTCCGAGCTGGACCGGCTGCTGGCGCGCGACGACGTTTCGGAAGGACGTTCCATCGCCGCGTTGTTCATCGCGCGCGAATATCTGGCCGGAAAGTTCCAGCCGAAGGAAACGCCATGAGCAGCCTTGATCGCATCGCGCACGAGGGTTGCGCGTTGGCCCGCCGCGCGGGCGCGGCGATCCTGGAAATCTACGCGGGCAGCTTTGCGGTCGAAACCAAAAGCGACGACTCGCCGCTGACCGCCGCCGACATGGCTTCGCATCGGCTGATCGTGCAGGGCCTGCGCGAATTGACGCCCGAGATTCCGGTGCTGTCGGAGGAATCCAAAAGCCTCGATTGGAGCGTGCGGCAAACCTGGGAAAGCTACTGGCTGGTCGATCCGCTGGATGGCACCCGCGAATTCGTGAAGCGCAACGGCGAATTCACCGTCAACATCGCCTTGATCGAAAACCACGTGCCGGTACTGGGCGTGGTGCTGGTGCCGGTGACCGGCGAGTTGTACTACGGCATCGCGGGCGAGGGCGCGTTTCTCGAAACGGCGCCCGGTGCGATGCCGCAGCCGATCGCGACGCGGCCCGCCGCTTCGATTCCGATCGTCGCCGGCAGCCGTTCGCATGGCAATGAGCGGCAACTGGCGATGCTGGAGCACCTCGGCTACCACCGGCTGGTGTCGGTGGGATCGTCGATCAAGTTCTGCATGATCGCGCGCGCGGATGCGGATCTTTACCTGCGTCTCGGCCCCACCTCGGAGTGGGATACCGCCGCCGCGCAATGCGTGCTGGAACAGGCCGGCGGCGCGGTGCTCGATCTCGAAGGCGAACCGCTGCGCTACAACACCAAGGATTCGCTGTTGAATCCGGAGTTCCTCGCGCTCGGCGACCGCTCGGTGGATTGGCTGGCCAGGCTCGGGCTGCGCCGGTGACAGGCAGCCGTCCCGATGCCATGGCAGAACTGCTCGCCATCATGGCGCGGCTGCGCGATCGCGAGCATGGTTGTCCGTGGGACGTCGCGCAGACGTTCGACACGATTGCGCCGTACACCATCGAGGAAGCTTACGAAGTCGCCGACGCGATCGACCGCAAGGATCATGCGGCGCTTAAAGACGAACTGGGCGATCTGTTGCTGCAGGTGGTGTTCCACGCGCGGATCGCCGAGGAGCATGGCCTGTTCGATTTCGGCGGCGTGGTCGAAGCGATCAACGCCAAGCTGGTGCGCCGGCACCCGCACGTGTTCGCCGATGCGCATTACGCCGATGCGGAAGAACAGTCGCGTGCCTGGGAAGACATCAAGCGCGCCGAACGCGCAGCGGCGGGCGGCGATGAGGACACCAGCGTCCTGGCGGGCGTGTCGCGCGGCCTGCCCGAATGGAAGCGCGCGCTGAAGCTGTGCGAGCGGGCCGCGACGGTCGGCTTCGACTGGCCCGGCCCGGAGCCGGTGCTGGACAAACTGCAGGAAGAAGCCGCCGAGGTGCGCGCCGAGTTTGCGGCGGGCGCGGGTCGGGATCGCCTGCTGGACGAGATCGGCGACGTGGCATTCGTGCTCGTGAACCTGGCGCGTCACGCCGGGGTCGATTTCTCGCAAGCCCTGCGCCATGCGAACGCCAAATTCGAGCGCCGCTTCCGGCGCATGGAATCGCTCGCGGCCGCGGCCGGTGAGACGCTGGACGGCAAGTCGCTCGAGGAGCAGGACGCGCTGTGGAATCGGGCGAAGGGCGAGGAACGCCAATCCGATGGGGGTTGAATCGGGCGCAAGGCACCGTTGCACGCGAAACCTGGTCATTCCGGGGGCGGCGCGGCTTCATCGACGTCGGAACCCGGAACCGGTTGCGCCGCGGGAGCACGATGAAACCTGCCGAGGCACGCGCTGATCGAAGCAGGCATGCACAACCCTGCCGCAAGTCACGCCGACTTTGGGCACATGGAGAGCCGCAGCGGGCCACTTTATCCTTGCAACCGTCCACCGCGAGGGCGGTGATACCGGAGAGTCGTCATGCGCAAATCCATTCTTCTGTTCGCAGGCGCGTCCCTGCTCGCGGTGTCGTTGGCCGCCGGCGCGGCGGAGCAGTGCCGTTACAGTGCGCCGCGCAACGCCGAGCTCGATGCCGCGGGATTGAAACAGCTGTCGGTCGAAATCGGCCCCGACGACCTGACGATCCATGGCGAGGCAGGGCTCACCAGAATCGTGGTGACCGGCACCGCTTGCGCCTCGGACGAAAAGTGGCTTCCGAACATCCAGGTGGAAACGGCGCGGAGCGGTGACACCGCAAGTATCGTCGCGAACGACGGTGAGCGCGGCCTGGTCATTTCCCTGTTCGGCAATTCGTACGCTTACCTGAAGCTGGACGCGCGCGTGCCGCAGTCGCTGGCCGTGAAGCTGAAGGAAGGTTCGGGCGACGCGCAGGCAAACGGATTGGCGTCGCTGGACGTCACGCTGGGCTCGGGCGATCTGAAGGTGAATGGCGTTGCCGGGGAACTCGCACTGCGCGTCGGTTCGGGCGACGTGGTCGCGAGTGATGTGGGCAGCTTGAACATTTCCGGCGTCGGTTCCGGCGACGTGAACGTGGACGGCGTGCGTGGCGAGGCGCATGTCGGGGGCATCGGCTCGGGCGATCTCGGCCTGCGCAACGTGACCGGCAGCGTGTCGCTCGCTTCGGTGTCATCCGGCGACGTGAAAATGGCCGGCGTGGGCGGCAGCATCAAGGTCGACAGTGTCGGCTCGGGCGACCTGGTGATCCGCGACGTCAAGGGCAATGTCACGGTCGGGTCGATTGCGTCGGGTGACGCGAGCATCGAGCAGGCCGGCGGCAGCGTGCATGCCGGCAGCCTGGGTTCCGGCAATTTCGGCGCCGACGGCGTGGCCGGCGATTTCAGCGTCGGCTCGGTCGGCAGCGGCGATGTCCACCACCACGGCGTCAAGGGCAAGGTCAGCGTTCCGCGCGACGACGACTGAAAAAACCTGCCGCGACGCTGCCGCCGCGGCAGGAATGTCCGGCGGGCGGGAAGGGAGCTCCGCCCGCCGCTTCCTCACTCGTGAACGCCACTCGCGAACGTCACGCGTGAAACCGGCGGTCGTTGCGCCGCCGCCCCTGACAACGCACCGGCACGCCGATCGGTTGACTCTGCTCGGCGATTCCCCAGGGCCCGGCGTTTTCGGCTTCGCCCCGGTACCCTCCCGCTTTCACGCGATAATCACCTTCGTGTCGGCACATTGCACAGCCGTGCACGCGGCGTGAGGACGGTTTTCACCAGGGGCAGTCATGAATGAATTCGAGCGCGAGAAACAGACCGGCATGGTGCTGCTGGTCGAGGACAACAGTGGCATCGCCGAAATGGTGGGCGAATTCCTCGAACGTCGCGGCTACGCCGTCGATTTCGCGGGTGACGGCGTCAGCGGCCTGCACCTGGCGGTCACCGGCAGCTACGACGTGATCGTGCTGGATCTGATGCTGCCTGGCATGGACGGCCTGGATGTGTGCCGCAAGTTGCGCGGCGAGGCCAAGAAGGCCACGCCGGTATTGATGCTCACCGCGCGTGACACCTTGGAAGACAAGCTGATCGGTCTCGACGCCGGCGCCGACGATTACCTCGTCAAGCCCTTCGAACCGCGCGAACTCGAAGCGCGCATCCGCGCCCTGATCCGGCGCGAGCGGCGACAGGTTTCCAGCGAGGTCTACCAGGTTGGCGACCTGACCCTGGATACCGCGACGCTCAGGATCGTGCGCGACGGCGAAGAGTTGCAGGTGTCGCCAATCGGGCTGAAACTCCTCACGATCCTGATGCGCGAATCGCCGCGCGTGGTGTCGCGCCACGACATCGAGCGCGAAATCTGGGGCGACACGCTGCCCGATTCCGACACGCTGCGTTCGCACCTCTACAACCTGCGGCGCGTGGTCGACAAGCCGTACGCGCGGCCGCTGCTCCACACCATCCACAGCGCGGGCTACCGCATCGCCGATCTGGACGAGGAGGCCGCGGCGTCGGCGTCCACCGCTTGAACGGTTCGTGATCCTTTCACCCTCGAAACGCGCGCGCAGGAGGCACGTGCGGAGATTCTTCTTCATGCACGTGTCATTCCGCCGGGCCTGACCCATGGCCAGATACGCCAGCATCGGCCACCGCTTCTGGGTGATGTTCTCGCTGTGGGTGGCTGCCATCAGCGTGGTCACCGCGCTGGGCGTGTATGCCGCCGCCAACTCGAGTCGCCAGGCCATCGCGCGTCAGGAACTGGAACGCGAGACCCAGTATTACGAGCAGCAGTTGGCGCGCAATCCCGACGCGCCGCTCCCGGACACCTGGCTGCTCCGCGCCTACCGGCGCGGGCCCGGAGAATCCGATGCAGCCATGCCGAGCGAGTTGCGCGGACTCGATGTCGGCTATCACCAGGTTCGCCTGTCCGACGGCACCCTCGGCACGGTGCTGGTATCGGATGACGTGCGCGGCCGGATGTACCTGCTGTTCAACAACGATCGGCCGAACAACGTGGTGATGTTGTTCGGGCTGGTTCCGGTGGTGCTGGTCGTGCTGATCATCTACTTCGCGACTTGGCTCACCTATCGCGCGTCGCGCAAGGCGTTGTCGCCGGTGATCGCGCTGGCCAAGGTGGTGCGGCGCTGGAATCCCAATCATCCCGAACCCGAATCGCTGGCGCCTGCCAATCTGCCGGCCGCCTCCGACAGCGACGTCGAGGTGCTGGTCACCGCGTTGTACAACTTCGCCAACCGGCTGGAGGCCTTCGTCGAGCGCGAACGCAATTTCACCCGCGATGCCAGCCACGAACTGCGCACGCCGCTCACCGTGATGAAGATCGCGGTCGACGTGCTGGCCGACGAAGACATGAGCCCGTTCGCGCAGCGCTCGCTGGCGCGCATCCGGCGTTCGGTGCGCGAAATGGAAGCGCTGATCGAAACCTTCCTGGTGCTGGCGCGCGAATCGGATACGGGCTTGCGCGATGAGGATTTCCTCGCCAACGACGTCGTCAGCGCCGAGGTCGCGCGTTATCGCGAACTGCTGGCGGGCAAGCCGGTGAAAGTGGAACTGGTCGAGCACGCGCGTTTCGCCCTGCACGCGCCGCCGCGGGTGTTCGCGGTAATGGTCGGGAACCTGATCCGCAACGCCTGCCTCTACACCGAGCGCGGCAGCGTCACCATCGAAGTGGAAGCGGACAGCGTGCGCGTGACGGATACCGGCAGCGGCATGAGCGAGGAAGACCTCGAGCGCGCCTTCCAGGCTTTCTATCGCGGCAGCCGTACCGGGAGCACCGGGCACGGCATCGGGCTCGCGATCGTGCGCCGCATCGCCGACCGCTACGGCTGGCAGGTCGATCTGGAGAGCGCGCTGGGCCAGGGTACCATCGCCATCGCCCAGTTCCCCGCTGCGCAACCGCCCGACGCCGCGCTGCCCGGCCCGCCGGAACCGACGCAAATCGCGGATGCCGAATCCGGCCGGTGATCGACACGTGCCGATGCGCAAGCTTGCACTGTCGCGGGTTCGCGCGTCACCATCACGCCCTTCCGTCGCGGCGAATCCGCGAGGCGAATCGGCGAGGATTCGAATGACGCGTTACCAGTTATTGAACGACGGCATCGTCTGCATCGATACGGAACAGCATCGGCCGCAGATGGCGGCGTGCTACCTGATCGAGGGTGACGGACATTACGCGTTCGTGGAATCCGGCACCAGCTTGTCCGTGCCGGGTTTGCTGCAGGCACTCCAAGCGCTCGGCATCGAGCGCGGCGCGATCGATTACGTGGTGCCGACGCACGTGCACCTCGACCACGCCGGCGGCGCGGGCGCGCTGTTGCGCGAGTTGCCGAATGCCCGGCTGGTGATCCATCCGCGCGGCGCGCGCCACATGATCGATCCTTCGCAACTCATCGCGGGCGCGACCGCGGTGTACGGGTCCGACGTGATGCGCGCCACGTACGGGGAAATCCTGCCGGTGCCCGAATCGCGTGTCGTGGTGGCCGGCATCGCGTCCGATCGCGATTTCGAACTGATGCTGGGCGCGCGGCGCCTGCAGTTCATCGATGCCCCCGGTCATGCCCGCCACCACTGCGCGATCTGGGACGAAGTGAGCCGCGGCTGGTTCACCGGCGACGTGTTCGGACTGGTGTACCGCGAATTCGACACGGCCGACGGCAATTACCTGATCCCGACCACCAGCCCGGTGCAGTTCGACCCCGGGGCGTGGAACGCCACGCTGGATCGGCTGCTCGAACGCTCGCCCGCGCACGCTTACCTGACGCATTACGGACGCGTGGACGCGGTGCCCGCGCTGGCGAACGATTTGCGCGAAGGCCTTGTCGCGTATCAACGGATTGCACGCGCGCACGCCGACGCGCCAGATCGCCACGCGCGCATTCATGCCGCGCTGATGGATTACCACCTGGGTCAACTGCGCGAACGCCGCCATCCGATGCCCGAAGCGCGGGCGCGCGAGTTGCTGGAGATGGACGTGGAAATCAATGCGCAGGGCCTGGAAGTCTGGCTGGATCGCCAGCACGGCTGATCGGCCCCAGCATCCGCGACGAACGCGCGTCGCCGTGACGGCATGTTCACGGCGCGCGCCGCAGACTGGCAACTCCTGCATGGACGCAGGCAGCGGAAAGGGAGTTTCCAGCATGTTCCAGCAATCCACGGTTTCACTCGAAGATGCACGCCGCATGATCGCCGGCGGCGAGGCCAAGGCGCGCGACATCGGCCAGCCAATGAACGTCGCGATCGTCGACAACGGCGGCAATCTGGTCGCCTTCTCGCACATGGACGGCGCGTGGACGGGCAGCGTCGACATCGCGATCGACAAGGCGTTCACCTCGGCGATGTTCGAGCTGCCGACCGTTGGCCTTGCCGAGAAGGCGCAACCCGAAAAGCCGTTTTACGGCATCCACGTTTCCAACCACGGACGCGTGAT
>Ga0207652_10000115_pt1 | contig 87927 bp, 79 predicted proteins | sample KBSC63BmetaG_FD_184334 | JGI IMG/M metagenome (GOLD analysis project Ga0207652, IMG submission 184334) | Corn rhizosphere microbial communities from Kellogg Biological Station, Michigan, USA - KBS C6-3B metaG (SPAdes) (version 2) | ecosystem: Host-associated > Plants > Roots > Rhizosphere ... | reverse complement strand
CTTGTCTTTTCCATAACAGTTGATTGATGCTTTTGAAATATTTTGTCACACAATTTACTAAAACCTTTTCTTCATTAACCTTTGATCTTTTACTAAAACACCAGGTCTTGTAAAGACACCGTTGGCACGGAATCTGTTCACTAAAATATATTCAATCATTTAATAAAAACACAATAAAATGTCAACAAAAGCAACATGGGAACCACATACTGAGCATGGCAAACTAGATTCGGCTGAAAGAAATAAATTGCCGGACAGCGTTTATGCTTTTCCTAAAGAAAGAAAAGAACCTTTGACCGATGCTTCACACGTGCGGGATGCAATGGCACGATTTGACCAGGTAAAAGGCGTTTCTGATGAGGAAAGAAAGGTGGCATTTGAAAACATCAAAAAAGCAGCAAAACATTACGGCATCCACATGAATGAAAAGGACTGGAAAGAATTAGATCATAAAAAGTAACCAGCAAATCGCGATATTTATTGCTTGGCTGATAATGCAGAAGTTTTTTTATATAAATAAAATAAAAAAGCGGTTTTTAGAACCGCTTTTTTATTAAAATTAAATTTAAAAGTTAGCCCCTTCTGTTTCCAAACATGCGAAGTAAGAAAAGGAAAATATTAATAAAGTCAAGGTACAAAGTCAGAGCGCCTAGAATAGACATTTTCTTTACATCGTTTGCTGCTACTCCTCCCTGATATTCCACACCTTCGCCGATTCTTTTTAATTTTTGAACATCATAGGCGGTCAATGCAGTGAATACCATTACCCCAATAATGCTGATGATATAATCCAACTGGCTGCTGTGCAAAAAGTAATTGATTACCATTGCTATTAAAACTCCGATAACGCCCATCATAAGGATGCGGCCAAATTTTGTAAGATCCTGGTTTGTTGTATATCCCATAACTGCCATCACACCAAACATAGCAGATGCAGAAAGGAAGCATCCTAAAACTGATCCGGGAGTAAATGCCATTAAAATAAAACTGAAACTGATTCCATTGATCGTTGCATAAGCCATAAACAACAGCATTAAAGCCGTTGAAGAAAGGCGTTGGTATGCAAAAGACATAATGAGCACAAAGCCCAGCGGAGCAAACAAAGTTATTTTTCCCAATCCGGTTAATCCTGTCGGAGAAACCAGATATGCCATTAATTGTTGGTTTACTGAAAACTGCCAGGCAAACAAAGCTGATACGCCAAGTGCCAGGAACATCAGTAAAAAAACATTGGCAATGAAAGAACGGCTGCGACTTGCCTCACCCGTAGGAACATAAGAGATGTTGGTAATGTTAGAATTTCGATTGGTTAAATCCATGGTTTAAATTTTTAGTAAAATTATCGATCTTTTGATGAAAAATGAAATATAGGAACGTGAAATAAGAAATAATTAGGAATCGCTTTTTACTACTTTTTTTTTATGAGAAAAAATAAGAATGTTTCCTTCGTAAAGTAAGCTTTGATCCGGCGCATTTTATTGAGCATACGTGATCAGACAATTAAATTTATTGTCTGTAACTCCCAGTTCTTCAGCAGCCGCATTGCTGATGATTAACACCAGGCCGGCGTTTTGTTTGATATCCGGTATGGCATCGAGTACTTTAGCATAAACAGTTTTTCCTGTCGCGTTATTCGTTACTTTTAAAACAGTTCCTGGTGCCGCCTGGTTATGAAAACAATAATATTTTCCATCCTGCCACCCGCTTGTAGATTTGAATATCCCTGCGCTTCCCGCATCAGCTGTGGAAGTTTTACCTGCACCTTGTTGCACAAACAGGTTTTTAAAATATCCTCCTGAAAAATTAATATGGCTTTGAGTATTTGCTGTCGATGCATTGGGTTTAGCTTCCTCTGGTGTTGAAACAGGCGTTTCATTTTTTTCACTTTTTACCGGATCCGGATCGCGGGGATTTGGTGCTGCCGTTGTTACAGTTGCTTCAGGTGTTTTCTCCGCAGGTTTTTCCTGCTGCTGAGGTGCAGTTGCTACTTCATTGGAGATATTTGATTTAGCGCTTGCCAGCGGTGATTGAGCTTTATCCACTTTCAAATAACCTACAATCATTGGCACACCTACACTTACAGCGTCTGATTGGAGATGGTTCCATTTTTTTAAAGAAGCCAGTGGCACTTTGTCGTAATTAACACCCAGCCTGTAAAGCGTTTCACCAGAATTGACGGTATGATAAACGGGAATTAATGCCTGGCTGTTTGTTGCTTTTCCTTCCTGTAGAAAATTATTTTTATCCAAAGGGATTTTTAAATTCTCGCCGATGTTTAAACCGCTGGTTAATTTCAGATGATTGAAAGAAGCAAGCTCTTTCGGATTGACATTATACATCCTGCCGATGCTGTATAAACTTTCCTTCGGCGCGACTGTATGATCAATATATAAATCTTTTCCGGTTCCTTTTATTTCTAAGTTGTTTTGCTGTGCGAATAAAAAATTACTTGTAATGAATGTGAAAAAAATAATTAATAACCATCTGGACATAATCTGGATTTTACAAGTTCTTAAATAATTATTTGAATGCATCTTTACAAAGATGGGCAAAAATATCTATTCTCAATTGCTACTGATAAATTTCAAGAATTTTCACAAAGTTTTTTCAGGCAACAAAAAATGGAAGGCTGACCAACAGAATTAAAAATTGGTTAAAATAAAATTCGTTTAATTCTCACAACCGCTGTTGCCATTTTAAGATCATTTGATTTTTCCATGATGAAAAGTCGCCATCAAAAATGTGTTGTCTCGCCTTGGTTACTACGTCCAGATAAAAGGCGAGATTATGAATACTTGCAATTTGCAAACCAAGAATTTCTTTTGACTTCATCAAATGGCGCAGGTAAGCTTTGCTATAAAAATTACTTACCTCACAATCAATTCCATCATCAATTGGTGAAAAATCCTTCTCCCATTTTTTATTGTCAATGTTGATAATCCCATTGCTGGTAAATAACATCGCGTTACGACCGTTGCGCGTTGGCATTACACAATCAAACATATCTACACCGAGAGAAATGCATTCGAGAATATTCCATGGAGTACCGACGCCCATTAAATAACGCGGTTTATTTTGGGGAAGATTATCACAACAAAGTTCACATATCTCATACATTTTTTCCGTTGGTTCACCAACGCTCAATCCGCCAATCGCGTTGCCCGTCGCTTCTTTTGATGAAACATATTCGCACGAAAATTTTCGCAAATCGGGATGAGTGCCACCCTGCACAATTGGAAATAAGTTTTGTGAATAACCATATTTATTTTCGGTAGAATTAAATCTTTCAAAACATCTGTCGAGCCAGCGATTGGTTAGTTCCAAAGAAGTTTTTGCATAATTATATTCACTTGCACCAGGCGGGCATTCGTCAAATGCCATGATGATATCGCCGCCAATAATTCTTTGAATATCCATTACTTTTTCAGGAGAAAATAAATGTCTGCTTCCATCAATATGGCTTTGAAAAACCGCGCCCTCTTCTGTTAATTTCCTGGTGCCGCTTAAGGAAAAAACCTGGTAACCACCACTATCAGTGAGAATCGGTTTATTCCAATTCATAAACTGAGGTAATCCTCCGGCTGCTTCCAAAACTTCCAATCCCGGCCGGATGTATAAGTGATAGGTGTTTCCAAGAATGATCTGCGCATGAATATCATTGTGCAACTGCTGTTGGGTAACGGCTTTTACACTTCCGGCGGTTCCTACCGGCATGAATATTGGCGTCAAAATTTCACCATGATCGGTTGTGATTTTTCCTGTGCGTGCTTTAGTTAAATTGTCTTTATGTTGAAGTTCAAATTGTAATGCTGCCATTAAGAAACTTATTTAAAAAAGGCTGCAAAGATAAGTTTGAAACGGCATTTCCACCATCACCGTAATAAGCGGAACATTGAAATTTCCCAACTCGTTCCTAATAAGTTAAGTAAAATTGAATTGGTGTTTTATTACTAAAATAATAGCGTTTTTCAAACGAAACGTTTAATGAAAAGAAGAGTTTCAGGATTTATTATGATGTGCATGAACCCTTACTCAGTACGATCCGATTCGCTATTTTTAAACCGCATTTCCTTATTTTCCAAATTTGCGTTTGTTGGTAAAGGTGATAAAACATCGTGTTTTTATTCAAAAAATATTTTTAAAGATTGGCTTTTTAAGCAAAATGATTGTTGAAAAATCAATTTTATTCCAACACGGGATGCATTTCCATTACCTCAGGTATCTTTTCATCTTTATCCACCACAATCAGGTTGAAAATCCCTCCAATAGCCATACACACACCTCCAATTACCAATGCATAAATTGCCTGTTCGTGAAAAAGATCTTTGATCACAAAACCCATTACGAATGAGGCAACCAATTGAGGTATTACAATAAAAAAATTGAACACGCCCATATAAAATCCCATTTTAGCAGGAGGCAAAGCGCCGGCGAGAATGGCGTAAGGCATTGTAAGCGTAGAAGCCCATGCAATTCCAACAGCAATCATCGGGAGTAAAAGTATATTTGGCGATTTAATATATACCAATGCAAATAAACCCACACCACCAATGATCAAACACACCAGATGCGTAAATCTTCTACCAATTTTTTTTGCAAGTAGCGGAAGTAAAAAAGCAGCAATAGCAGAAACGCCGCTATAGACGGTAAACATCACCCCCACCCAATCGCCTGCGTCCTGGTATGCCTTTGTTGTTGTATCAATTGTTCCATAAGCATTTTGGGCGATTGCGGGCGTGGAATAAAGCCACATACAATAAAATCCGACCCAGGTAAAAAATTGCACAACAGCCAGCTGCGCCATTGTTTTCGGCATGGAGAAAATACCTTTGGTTATTTCTTTTACAGCAGTTATAAGGCCTTTTGATTGGGCCTTTTCCTGCTTCCATTCCTCAATATTTTCTGGCGGAAGCTCGTCAGAAGTAATCACCGTCCACAACACAGAAAGGAAGAAAACAACGGCGCCAATGTAGAACGAATATTTTACAGAATCGCCTATTTGTCCTGCAGGCGCTGTGTTACTGATGTGAAAAAGATTGGTAAATATCCACGGTAGCAGCGAAGCAATTACTGCTCCAAGACCAATGAAAAAAGTTTGTGTTGCGAAGCCGGTGGTTCTTTGTTCAGAAATCAATTTGTCACCTACAAAAGCGCGGAAAGGTTCCATGGAAATATTGATAGAAGCATCAAGCACCCACAATAAAACCGCGGCCATCCAAAGCATAGTGGACTGCGGCATTAAAAAAAGCGCTATAGAAGCGAGTACCGCCCCGATAAAAAAGAAAGGCCTTCTTCTCCCCCATTTGCGATGCCATGTTCTGTCACTCAAATAACCAATAATTGGCTGTACCAATAAGCCGGTAAGCGGCGCAGCGACCCATAAAAAACCAATCTTATCAATTTCCGCACCGAGGGTTTGAAAGATACGTGATACGTTTGCATTTTGCAAAGCAAAACCAAATTGAATTCCGAAAAATCCAAAACTCATGTTGATAATTTGCCTGAAAGAAAGGCGATGTTTCGGAACAGGATGTGTTGACGGCATGCAATTGTTTTGAAAATAAAAAAACTAAATTTTGAAAACGAAATGTAAAATAAGTTTTAAAATCAATTTTTCTAAAAATATTTTTGCGCAATTTCGTTAACAGCAAAGCAACAAATATCACAGATTCCTATTTTTCTGGCAGCAACCTTTTCCATTAAAATGTGATTGCAAAAAACACACGTATTTCCGTTTGCATTCTTCATCGATATTGCTGATTGTTTTTAACTTTTTATCTTTGACGCATGAGCGCTGCTGCAATAATCTCAAATTGGAAAAAGAAAGAATTTAAACCGGTTTACTGGCTGGAAGGTGATGAAGATTATTTCATCGATGAAATTATGGAATATGCAGAAAAGAAAATCCTTTCGCCGTCAGAAGCAGAATTTAATCAAACAATTTTTTATGGGAAAGATGCTAACTGGACCGATATTGTAAATGCGTGCCGGCGCTATCCGATGTTTGCTGAAAGACAAGTAGTTTTATTGAAAGAAGCACAGCAAATGAAAGATGTGGAAAGACTGGAGTCGTATATCGAAAATCCTTTGCCTTCCACGATCCTGGTCGTTTCGTATAAAGGAAAAACTTTGGACGGCCGGTTGAAATTTTCGAAAACGATCAAAAAGAAAGGCGAAATTTTTTTATCTAAAAAAATGTACGAAAGCCAGTTACCGGGTTGGGTCAATGATTATTTACAATCGAATGGATTTCAAATTAAACCGAAGGCTTTAAATTTATTAATAGAACATATTGGCAACGATCTTTCGAGAATTGTAAATGAAATAGATAAACTTTCGATCAATATTGGCACTGAAAAAAACATTACAGAAGACCATATTGAAAAGTTTATCGGCATCAGCAAAGAGTATAATATTTTTGAATTGCAAAATGCTCTGAGCAAAAAAGATGCGGCAAAAGCGATTCGCATCATTCAATATTTTGATGCCAATCCAAAAGCCGTTCCAATCCAGATGATTCTGCCTTCGCTTTATGGATATTTTTCTAAAATACTCAGTGTGCACCAGATGGCGGACAAAAGTGAAAAAGCATTAAAGCCTGTTTTTTCTTTTAATGCGCATTTGGTAGAGCAGGTTTTACAAGCGGTTAAAAATTATTCTTTTACAGAAACAGAACAGGTTATTTTATTGCTACACGATTCGAATTTGAAAAGCATTGGAATTGGAAATTCCGGAATTTCCACCGGCTCTTTAATGAAAGAACTTTGTTATAAAATAATGAACGTGGGAAAAAAGAGGGCTTAATATCCAGTCATTCCATCCCTCACTTTCACGTGCTTTTTACCTGCATTCTTTTTCTGATATTCCAACACTTCTTTTGGAACAATTTTTTTCATTGGCTCGTCAGAGGCCACTTCCGCCGGTTTGTTAGGGTTCAGTAAATGCCCACGGTCGTACTGTTCCGTCTTAACAATTTTACCATTATCATAATAAGTCCAGGTGCCATCTTTTACACTATAGGGCTCCGCTTTTACCACTTTATAACTCAATATTTCATTATTGCCGGTACCGTAAATTGGAATCGTATCATAAGGCTGATCGGGATTGTAGGCATGCCAGTTTTCTTCCCTTGTCAGGTCTCCGAGAAAGTTGAAATATTGTGATAGCCCGTCTTTGTCGCCGTTTTTATAATTTTCATAGGCAATCAAATCGCCTTGTAAATCATATTTTCTCCAATGGCCTTCCTTCTTATTATTTACAAAAATCCCTTCCTCTTCATATCCCGGTTCTCCGCGTAAAGGATCTACATGGACTACCCATTTTCCTTGCTTCAATCCATGCTGGTCAATAGCGTTGATGGTATCGCCTTTCACAGAAATTTTATAAGTTTTATATTGGGCGTCAGCATTAAACAGAAAAAATGAAGCAATCAATACGAACAAAATCTTTTTCATAGTGTGGATATTTTCATTATTGAAGAATTAATCTTTTTTAAAATCAAAATTACCAAATATGCATGGTGAAATAAAACGCTTTGAAATGCTATTACAGAATTTTAACGTTCGCTATTTTTTATTCGGGCACGGAATTTATGGATAAAATTTGAACGTTTTTACTTTCTAAAATAGTAAGGCGTTCAACTTTATTCTCATTATCTTTCAGGCGAATCAAAAATTTTTCCTGATAAAATACACAATTATGAAAATTAATTTGCAAACATTAAAATTTAAGGCAAAGCACGATCTGATCGATTTTGTAAACGAAAAAGTTGGAAAATTGTCACGCTTCGATGATAAAATAATCAGCGCAGATGTAACCTTATCTTTGGATGGCGCCGCTGTTCCCGAAAATAAAATTTGTGATATCCGGCTGATTGTTCCCGGTAACGACGATTTTGTGAAAAAAAATGCAGAGTCCTTTGAGGAAGCAATTCAGAATTGTGTAGATGCGCTTCAAAAGATTTTGCAAAGAAAAAAAGTCCAGGAAAGGGTGAAGTAGTGAATGGTGAATTGTGAGCGGTGAATCGTGAATACCGATTCTGATTGTTGAATTGTGAGTGGTAAATTCAGTGATATATTAGAGTTCCATTATCAAAGAGAACAATAAATTTATTTATTTATTTACTTATTGATTGATAAATCGTTTTTTGTCGCTTCCCCTATTGACAATTCGCTATTCACAATTCACTAAATCACCATTTCAGATCTGCTTCAATGGGATAATGATCTGAATAGGGAACGTGGATCACCTGGAATTGATTTACTTTAAAACTTTTATCTGCAAGAATATAATCAATTCTTAAGGTAGGGGAAATGAAACGAAAAGTGCGGCCAATGAAAAATCCTTTTTTCAAAAAAGCATCCTGCAATTTTCCTTTAATTACGAAATAAGTATTCGAATTTGGCACATCATTAAAATCGCCGGTAAGCACTACAGGATAAGGGCTTTCTGCCATTTTTTCTTTAACCAGCTGAGCCTGCTGATACCTGTAATGGTAAGCTGTTTTTAATTTCGAAACGATCGTTCGCGAGTCATGATAACCCGGATCTCGTGCATGTTTCAGCCTTTGAAGACTTTCATAATCTGAATTTCCAAACCGAACAGACTGCAGATGTGTTGTAAATATTCGAAATATTTTTTCGCCTCTTTTTATATCAATATAAATGAGGTGTTCCGCTTGTGTATTTTCGCCATAATTAAATGTGTCTGATTGTACAATGGGATATTTGGAAAAGATGACAACTCCTCTTGCAAACTTATCCTCATCTGGCTTTGTTTCTGCAAATAAATAATGAGGATATCCTATTCTCATTATCGTTGATGTTACTGAATTTGAATCCCGCAGATTCTTTATATCGGCATACTCTTCGAAACAAAGTACATCTGCATTGCGTTGTTTTAAAAGATGCATCATATCGGGAAAATATCGTTTTTCATTCCTGTTGGAATCAGGAAAATTATCCCAGCTTCTGACGTTCCAATGAAGGATCCTTAAAGTATTTGCATTCCTTTCTGAAGAAAACTTTTCAGGTAAATGAAACGCAAAAACAGCCTGGATTTGTTGGAAGCCAATAAGCAAGACAACCAGGGAAATCCAAGACCATTTCGATCTGAAAATGATCCAAAAAATAATAAACCCAAACAGAATAAAAAACAACAAAGGGAACGCCAGTCCGGGAAGCGCAAAAAACCAATATTTTCCCGTATTGATAAAAGGTACAAGGCAAACAAAAAGATAAAGAAGAATTACGCAAAGATTAATGCCAATGAAAATAGCCCTAAAAAAAGATCGTGTTTTATCCAACATAATTAGAATCTAAAACCAGAAATATTAAAAATAATTGCGAAAGATAAAAAGGCAAAATCTAATAAAAGATTAAATAATCAAACTTGTAGTTTGTTTTACAATTCAATGATTTAAAACTCACCATTCAGAATTCAGTACCACCAAAATCACCATTGCAAATCAGTTTCTACAGGATAATGATCCGAGTAAGGTACCTGCACAATTTGAAATTGATTTACCTTAAAAATTCTGCTTGCCAAAATGTAATCAATGCGTAAAACGGGTGAAATAATACCAAAACTTTTCCTGGTTGTCCTGCCAGTCCAGAAACCTTTTTTGAGAAATGCATCCTGGAGATTTCCTTTTACATTGAAGTAGGTGCTGGAATTTGGAATGTCATTAAAATCTCCACAAATGATCGATGGGTAAGGGCTTTCCTGAATCTTTTGGCCAACAAGCACCGCCTGGTAATAACGAAAATCATAACCCCTTATTAATTTTGAAAAAATATTTTTGTATGAATCCAAACTTTCCTCACCATAAATTTGCTCTCTTACAGATCGTTGCTCATCCCATTGTCCAAACTTTATCGGTATCAAATGCGTTGCAAAAATTCTGAAAGTTTTTTCATTCACTTTAATGTCTGCATAAATTAAATGTTCGCCTTTTTTATTGAGATTCAAATCATACTTAGCGGTATCAATTATGGGATTTTTGGAGAAAATAATAATGCCTGAGCGGTCTGCAGAATGTTCATTTTCTATAGGAACAAAATAATGAAAAGGAAATCCCATCTTAGTGATTGTGGTAATATTCGATTTAGAAAATGTTGTATCTTTTGCTTCATAAAACTCTTCCAGGCAAAGTACATCCGCATTTTGTTCACTGATCACATCCATAATAAAAGGGCGCAAAGAATGGCCCCCGTTTTCAATATTATATTTTTCATTGGACTGGTCAAAACCCATTACATTCCATTGGAAAACACGTAAAGTATTTGGTTGTTTTTGAGCAGAAAAATCAGAAGGAAGATGAAATGAAAAGACCGCAGGAATTTGCTGAAAGCCAATAACGACAGTAATCACAGAAGCCCAAACGAATTTCGATTTTAAAATAGACCATAAAATGATGAAGGCAATAAGTACAAAAAGAAGCAGTGGAAATACAATTCCAGGTACGGCTATAAACCAGTTAACACCCGTGTTTACAAAAGGCACCAGGCAAACAAATAAATAAAGAACGATGAAACAAATGTTGATGAAAATTAAAATCTTTTTATAAACAGGTGTTCTGTAATAAGACATCTTCATTTCTCTTTTATAAGATGGATAAAGATATGTTTTATTGATTTTAGAAAGAGAAAATATGCCTTATTTGTTCGTTGGCTGAAATCGAAATCTTCTGATGTGTTTGTGGCTGAAAGATTTACAGGAATAAGAATTTATTGCTCTTGAAAAACACAAATTCACATTATTTGTTTGTTTACTAATAAGGACAAATCACGAGGATGACAAACAAGAACAATACTTGACAACACAGCAATTTTCAGATTTCACCTTCACAAATTTGCTACTTGCCCCAACCAAACCAATCGTTTCCATTTGCAAAAATCAACAATGCAAACAAAATAACCATGCCGGCAATTTGAGCATATTCCAAAAACTTATCGCTTGGCTTTCTTCCCGTAATCATTTCTACAATTGTAAACACCACATGGCCGCCATCTAAAGCGGGAATTGGCAAAAGATTCATGAAAGCAAGAATGATGGAAAAGAATGCAGTGATCTTCCAAAACGCTTCCCAGTTCCAGCCTGTATCCGGGAAAATGGACGCCATTGTTTTAAATCCACCAAGGCCTTTATAAGCACCGGTTTCAGGATTTAAAATCATTTTAAATTGCTGAATATAAAAATTTAGTTGCTTTCCTGTTTCTCTGACGCCTGCGGGGAAAGATTCTAAGAAACCGTATTTTTTTGTTTCTAATTTCAGTAAACCAAGACTATCAGCCTGAAGGCTATTAATATTGTAAAAGCCAATAGCACCGGTAGAATCAACCAACACTCTGGTTTTAACCGGTTGTTGATTTCTCATAACAGTAAGCGTAATACTATCTCCTTTTTTCTGCTTCAGCAGCGGTGCCATTTCATCAAAATAATTTACAGGTGTGGAATCAACTGCTACTATTTTATCAAATAACTGTAAACGTGTGTAGTTCAGATTTGCAGATTTGTTTGTAGCACTTTTTCCTCTCATCATGTTTGTCCTCGTGTCAACGGATACTGATTTAGTCGAGGATGAAGAAACTGCTTCATCTGATGCTGGAAAACCGCCGATGATCACCGGCATTCTTAATTCAACTAGGGACGCACCACGTTTTCCTTTCTTTTCTACTAATTGTTCGATCAGATTCACGGGAATATTAATCGTCTTCTCCTGGCCATTTCTCTCAACGGTAATTTGTTTGCCCAATAAAATTTTTGCCGGAACGTCTTCAAAGTATTTCACAGGTTCACCGTTTATTGCCTCTATTTTATCACCATTTTGCAATCCGATTTTGCTCATCAGACTATCTGTAACCCAGATGCCATTTTTTACACTTTGGTTTGGTATTTTGGTAGAACCCCAGGTAAACAAAATCATTGCGTAAATAAAAAAAGCAAGCAACACATTCATCGTAACTCCCGCTAATAAAATAATTAATCGCTGCCACGCAGGTTTGCTTCTAAACTCCCAGGGCTGCGGCGGTTGATTGATCTGTTCTTTGTCCATGCTTTCATCTACCATTCCGGATATTTTTACATATCCACCCAAAGGAAGCCAACCGATTCCGTATTCAGTTTCACCTACTTTCTTTTTAAAAATTGAAAACCAGGGATCAAAAAATAAATAAAATTTTTCTACCCGGCATTTAAACCATTTGGCGGTAATAAAATGTCCGAATTCATGAATGATCACTAAAATGGAAAGAGAAAATATAAGATAGCCGGCTTGCAAACCTACCGCCGGCCAATTGATTGCTAATAATGTCATGCGTTATGTAAATATTTTATCTGCGATGTTTGATTTATAATAAACTGTTTCCCTTTTGCTTTCAGCTTTGAATCACATTTTTATCAAAGAAGCTGCAAAATTACGCGCCTCTCCATCGCTTTCAAAATAATCTGTAAGATTTGGCTTTTCTATATAATTTATCTTTTGTAAACATTTCTCAATGACTGCGGTGATGTCCAGGAACCCAATCCGGTTATTTAAAAATGCCCAAACAGCAATTTCATTTGCAGCATTTAGAATACAAGGGAAATTTCCGCCTTTTTCCAATGCAAGCATTGCCAGGCTTAAATTTCTAAAGGTTTTAATATCCGGCTCTTCAAAAGCAAGAACAGGAGTTTTCTTAAAATTTATCCGTCGATTGTTGTTGGCGATTCTTTGTGGAAAAGTAAGTGCATACTGGATCGGAAGTTTCATATCAGGCAATCCCATTTGTGCTTTTACGCTTCCATCTTCAAACTGTACCATACTATGCACAATGCTTTGTGGATGGATCACTACTTCGATTTGTTCAGGCAAAAGATTAAAAAGCCATTTTGCTTCTATCATCTCAAGGCCTTTATTCATGAGCGTTGCAGAGTCTATAGTAATTTTTGCGCCCATCTTCCAGTTTGGATGTTGCAACGCATGATCTCTTTTTACATTTACCAAAAAGTTTGGTTTCTTCCCCAGAAAAGGACCTCCACTGGCAGTAAGAATGATCTTCTCAATTTTATTTCTTGTCTCTCCTACCAGGCATTGGAAAATTGCTGAATGCTCACTATCTACCGGAATGATCGGAACCCGATGTGCCACTGCCATTTGCATTACAATATCTCCTGCAACCACCAGTGTCTCTTTATTTGCAAGCGCAATCGCTTTTCCTTTTTCTATCGCCTTTAACGTAGGCTTTAATCCTGCAAATCCAACAATAGCAGCCAGCATCATATCATAAGTATCAAAATCAGCAACTTCTTCCAATGCATTTTCGCCCGCAAAAACTTTAATATCTTTTGATTCCAGCGCTTTATTTACCGAATCATATTTTCGTTCATCTCCTATCACCACTGCATTTGGCAGGTATTTGAGTGCCTGTTCTATCAGCAATTTATCATTTGTCTGTGCTGTTAAAATCTCCACATCAAACAAATCAGGATGCGCATCAATTACTTCCAGCGCCTGTGTGCCAATAGAGCCCGTAGAGCCGAAAATCGCAATCCTTTTTTTTATTGGTTCAGCCATTTTTTACTTCTTCTTTAAATATTCAATTAGCGAATTATTTTCAATTCGAACGAAGCCGGCAATTTACTGTAATAATTTCTGTAAAGCATCATTTACCTCTTTAAAATTAAAGCGGCTGATAACATGCTCCATCATTTTTTTAATCTCTTCATTTTGTAGATTTCCGATGGATCCTTCATGGGTGTGATGAAGTTTTTTATTTGTTTCAAAAGTTTTATTTTCGACATCAGCGCCAATTTTTTTGTACGCATCTCTCAAAGGCATTCCCTGCAAAACGAGTTTGTTCATTTCCTCAACGGTAAATAAATATGTATATTTTTCATCTTCGAGAATGTCTTTTCTGATGTCAATATTTTCAAACATCAATGTAGCCATTCGAATACAATCTTTCAGATTTTTTATAGCAGGAAAAAGTGATTCTTTCAATAGTTGTAAATCCCGGTGATAGCCGGAAGTAAGATTTGCAAGCATCAAAGAAATTTCATTCGGCAAAGATTGAATACGGTTGCAATGAGCACGGATCAATTCAAACACATCCGGATTTTTTTTGTGTGGCATAATGCTGCTGCCGGTTGTAAGCTCATCAGGAAAAGAAATAAATTCAAAATTCTGATTGAGATAAATGCACGAATCCATACTCATTCGTGAAAGTGTAGCTGCAATATTTGCCAACGCCTGTGATAAAATCTTTTCAGTTTTACCACGGCTCATTTGCGCATATACCACATTGTAATTTAAATCGTCAAAACCTAATAATTTGGTTGTTAATTTTCTATTGATTGGAAATGAAGAACCGAAGCCTGCGGCAGACCCAAGAGGATTTTTATTTGTGATTTCCCACGCACCATGAAGTGTAATCAAATCATCAACAAGGCTTTCGGCATACGCGCCAAACCACAACCCAAAAGATGAAGGCATTGCAAGCTGAAAGTGAGTGTAGCCGGGCAACAGGTAATCTTTATACTTTTCACTTTGCCGTAATAAAAGATTGAAATATTCTTTTACCTCGTGAACCAATCCTTCAATTTCATTTCTCAAAAAAAGCTTTAAATCAACAATAACCTGGTCATTCCTGGAACGGGCAGAATGAATTTTTTTGCCGGCATCGCCGAGCTTTTTTGTAAGAATAAATTCTACCTGTGAATGAATGTCTTCCACACCTTCTTCAAGAATAAAATTTCCATTTTCTATTTCTTTATAAATATCTTTTAATGCTTTTTGTAATTCACTTAATTCTTCATCAGTGAGTAAGCCAACGGTGTTCAGCATTTTGATATGAGCGAGAGAACCAAGCACATCAAAAGGCGCGAGGAACAAATCCAGTTCACGATCTTTTCCAACTGTAAAAGTTTCTACTTCCTTTAATGATTCAGTATTTTTTTGCCAGAGTTTCATCTTGTCAATTACGAATTAATAATTACGAATTACGGTTTTTTACTGTTATTTGAATTTTACCAAGAATTTTGCAGATTTCTTGTCCATCACTAATATACTACTAGCTTGTTCTGCAGAAAGGAAAGAAGCTGCCTGTAATAATTTCAACCAGTAGATTGTTTCTCTTGCTTCTTTGTACGCGATACTTAATTTTGAAATAAAATCCTTACCAGATTGTCCTCCAATAGCTTCTTCTATATTTGCTCCTATTGATGTGCCACTTCTTAAAAGTTGCTTAGCCAGAACATATTCTTTCTTTTTTTCCCGCAAATATTTATAAAGATTCACGGTTCTCAACGCAAACGCGAAGCTTTTTTCTTGTATAACATTGTCGTTTTTCAATTTGTAATTCGTAATTTATAATTCGTAATTATGTCAATATAAGTTTTTATTCCCTCTTTTATTTCATTTACAAAAATAAACTCATCTGCAATATGACTTCTTGCAGAATCACCAGGACCAATTTTTAAAGAAGGAAAATCCATCAAAGCTTTATCAGAGCAGGTTGGGGAACCATAAGATGAAAGTCCCATTTTATTTCCCGCGACTACAAGAGGATGATCCTGAGGAATGAAAGTTGATTTTAACCTGGTAGATCTTGGATGAATTTCGCTTTGCAGATTTTCTTTAATGACGGAAACAATTTCTTCAAAAGAATACAATTCATTCACCCTTATGTCTACTAAAAAACTGCATTCAGAAGGAACAATATTATGTGTTTTATTTTCGGTGTTTGCAGATGTAACCGCTACATGAACCGGCCCTAAAAGAGAAGAAACTTTTGGAAATTTGAAAGTGCTTAACCAATGAATGTCTTTCATCGCAATGTACAATGCATTTACACCTTCATTTCGTGCTGCATGTCCTGCTTTTCCGTGAGCAACACAATCGAGAACCAATAACCCTTTTTCAGCCACAGCCATGCTCAATAAAGTTGGTTCGCCGACAATTGCACTATCAATTTTCGGTAATTCTTTTAATAAAATTTCCACGCCGTTCTTTCCGGAAATTTCTTCTTCTGCAGAAGCTGCAAAAAGGAGATTGAAAGGAAGAATGACATCATAAAAATGTACAAAAGTTGCCAGCAAAGAAACCAAAGCTCCACCAGCATCATTAGAGCCTAACCCAAATAATTTTCCATCTCTTTCAATTGGTTCAAAAGGGTTCAAAGTATAGCCCTTATTGGGTTTCACCGTATCATGATGTGAATTTAAAAGCAGTGTTGGCTTGCTTTCGTCAAAGTATTTATTAATTGCCCAAACATTATTCAGAAATCGGTTTGATGGAATATTTTTTTGTTGAAGAAAAGCTTCCAAACAATCAGCAGTTTTATCTTCTTCTTTGCTGAAGGAAGGAATCGCAATTAATTGTTTTAATAGATCAATTGAATCCAAATACAAATCATCAATATTTGTTTCTTTACTGTTCATCAACAAATTTTTGTCCCTTCAGTGCCATTTATCAAAGAAGATAAGTGCTCAGAATTACCGATGATCACTTCACCAACTCCTTTGTTAATAGCGTCAAAGGCATTATCAATTTTTGGCAAGATACCGGCAAATAATTTATGAGATTTTTTCAAAGACAAATAATCATTAAAAGTTAGTTTACTGATAGCTGATGCTTCATTATTCACATTGAGCAATACTCCATTCTTTTCAAAACAAAAAACCAAACTGACTTGATAAAAATCTGAAAGACTTGTCGCGATCACAGAAGCGATTGTATCGGCGTTGGTATTTAAAATATGTCCGTTCTTGTCGTGAGTAAGTGGTGCTGCAACCGGTGTTAAGCCATTTTGCAAAAACAATTTCCACATTTCCGGATTGATCTTTTCTCTTTCGATATCACCAACCCAGCCATAATCGATTTCTTTTACTTCACGTTTTTTTGCAGGTAACAAATTCGCATCAACACCGGTAATTCCAATTGCATTGCATTGAAGTGATTGCAATTTCGCTACTATTTGTTTGTTTACTAATCCTCCATAAACCATTGTTACCAAATCAATCGTTTCGTCATCGGTGATTCTTCTGCCATCAATATATTTTGATTCAATGTTTAATTTATTCCCGATGGAAGTAGCAATTTTTCCACCTCCATGAACGAGGATCTTTTTACCTTCAATTGCAGAAAAGTCTTTTAAAAATGAATCCAGTTTTTCAGCCTCATCAATTACATTTCCGCCAATTTTTATAACAAATAATTTTTCTTTTCCTGATGAAAAATTATTCATGATAATCGGTTTAAAATGTTCGCTAATACTGTCTGCGCCGCCCACACCCTATTTCCGGCTTCTTCAGTAATAATGCTGTTTTTGCTGTCTAAAATTTCATCACTTAATTCCACATTTCTTCTCACAGGAAGGCAATGCATGATCTTTGCATTATTAGTTACCTGTAATTTTTTTTCAGATAGCAACCAATCTTTTTGCACCGGAAGAACTTTTCCATAATCTCCAAAGCTGCTCCAGTTTTTTACATACACAAAATCTGCATTAGTTAATGCTTCATCCTGGTCATAAACAATCGTCGCTCCTTCAGTAAATTTTTTATCAAGATCATAGCCTGGTGGATTTGCAATTACAAATTCTGCCTTCCCCCACGCATTAACCCATTCCGAAAAACTATTTGCAACGCACTGGGGAAGCGGCTTTACATGAGGCGCCCACGTTAAAACCACTTTTGGTTTGGTTTTATTTTTTAAAGGAAGATTTTCAGAAATAGTGATCAGATCGGTAAGACTTTGCAAAGGATGAACCGTGGCACTTTCCAAACTAATAACAGGAATTCCACAATATTTTACAAATTGATTAAGTATCTTTTCGGAATAATCTTCTTCACGGTTTTTTAAAGAAGGGAAAGTTCGTATTCCAAGAATATCAAAATATTTTCCAAGGATTGGCGCAGCGTCTTTAATATGTTCTGCGGTGGTTCCATTCATTACTGCGCCTTCTTCAAATTCAAATGACCAGCCTTCCTGTGAAGCATTGAAAACAATCGATTCTATTCCAAGATTTTGCGCAGCTATCTGAGTGCTCAAACGGGTACGCATGCTTGGATTCAGGAACAATAATCCAATTCGTTTCCCTTTTCCTAAATTCTGATTTGATAAAGGATTACTCTTAAAATCAAATGCAGTTTTTATTAAAGAATCTATATTGCCTGCATCGTGTACCGAAAGGAAATTTTTCAATATTTTAGTCAATTAAATTTTAATGAATAAAGGATTAAGCGTTGATCGCTGCAGAAATATTTTCAGTTTGTGAAACAAGAAATGCCACTTCTTCATTCAATGCTTTTAAAAACTTTTCCGCATCATTTTTTGTCAATGCAAGAGAAGGCAATAATCTGATCACATTTGGTTTCGCTTCGCCGGTGAAAATTTTATGTTTGAATAAGAGATTTTTTTTCAAATCCTTTAATTCGCCGGGAACATCAAAACCAATCATTAACCCTTTGCCACGGACATTTTTTAACTCCGGAATTTTTGCTATTTCTTGCATCAAAAAATATCCTAATTCTTCCGCATTCTGCATCAGCTTTTCATTTTCAATTACATCTAAAACCGCAATGCCAGCGGCACACGCCAAATGATTTCCGCCGAAAGTAGTTCCGAGCATAAAATATTTTGGCGCTATTTCAGGAGAAATAGCAATTGCTCCAATTGGAAATCCATTTCCCATTCCCTTTGCCATCGAATAAATATCTGCGTTCACTTCTGCATAATCGAGGGCATAAAATTTTCCTGTTCTACCATATCCGCATTGAACTTCATCAGCAATAAAAACTGCACCGTATTCAGTGCATAATTTCCTAATCAATTGCAGAAATGATTTGGATGCAACCTTTATTCCGCCTACGCCTTGAATGCTTTCAACAATAACTGCACAAACATTATTTCCGTTTTCTTTAAAATATTGTTTTAATGCTTCTTCATCATTGAACGGAAGAAAAACCACATTTTCAGTTTCATTTACCGGCGCAATAATAGAACGATTATCGGTAGCGGAAACAGCAAGCGAAGTGCGACCATGAAAAGCTTTTGTAAAGGCAATAATTTTTTTTCTTCCGTTATGAAAAGAAGCGAGCTTCAAAGCATTTTCATTTGCTTCCGCACCGGAATTACAAAGAAACAATTGATAATTATTTTTGCCTGAAACCTTTCCAAGTTTATCAGCCAATTCCGCTTGCAACGGGATTTTCACTGAGTTGGAATAGAAGGCAATTTTCTCTAACTGATCTTCAATTTTTTCAACCCAATGAGGATGAGTATGCCCAATGCTAATTACTGCATGGCCACCATACAAATCAAGATATTCAACCTCATTATCGTCCCAAACGTAAGAGCCGAAAGCTTTTACAATATTTATGTTGTTGATGGGATAAACGTCAAATAGTTTCATTTCAATAATTTGTGCTTAAAAATAATTCGCCTTTAATTTCAAACCTTCCGTTTCTTCCAGGCCAAACATCAAGTTCATATTTTGAACTGCATGGCCACTCGCGCCCTTTAATAAATTATCAAGTACGGAATGAATAACCAAAATATCACCCACTTTTTCAAGATTGATAAAACAATTATTTGTATTCACCACTTGCTTTAAAAATATCGGTTCATGCGAAATCTTTACGAAAGGATGACCTTGAAAAAAATCTTCAAATGCCTGGTACATGTCCGGCAATGTTTCACTGCATTTCAATTGTGATGTAATAAATATACCACGTGTAAAATCTCCCCGCCAGGGTACAAAATGTATTGACGGAATTGATTTTCCCGAAACGGATTTTAATGTTTCATTTATTTCATTCAGATGCTGATGTGTTAACGATTTATAGGCCTGCACATTATTTTCACGCCATGAAAAATGAGAAGTGGCAGACAAGGATTGACCAGCGCCTGTAGAACCTGTAATACCAGTAGTATATACATCCTGGAGCAAATTCATTTTTGAAATTGGTAACAATCCCAATTCTATGGCAGTAGCAAAACAGCCTGGATTCGCGATGTTCTCTGCGTTCCGGATTTCTTCCCTGTTTATTTCCGGAAGGCCATAAACAAAGTCCCGGTTTTGAAATACAGATTTTTCTTTCAAACGAAAATCCTGGGAAAGGGAAATTATTTTAATGTTATCCGGAACCGTATTTTGCTGTAAAAATTTCACAGAATCGCCGTGTCCTACACACAAGAAAAGTACATCAACATCATCATCCATTTCGTGTGAAAATTGTAAATCTGTTTCGCCAACCAAATCCTGGTGAACTGAATGTAATTGTTTACCTGCATTACTTTTGCTATGTATATAAATGATTTCGGCCGAGGGATGATTGATTAAAAGCCTGATCAATTCACCACCTGTGTAACCTGCACCCCCAATAATTCCTACCTTAATTTTTTTCATAATTCTATATTTATCCGGTCGTTTGAGATGGAAGGCTGAGAACAAAGAATAAATTCTAAATCGGTTTTTCCATTATTAATGATCCTATGTTTTTCTCCTGCCAATACCTGCAAACCTTCATGTCTACTGACTTCTATTTGATTTCCTTCAATTTCAAAAGTTGCCGTTCCTGCTAAAATAAAAAAGAACTGTTGACTCTTTTCGTGATAATGCAACTGTTCGGAAGTTCCAGCCGGCATCATTTCCTGCTTCACAGACAACAGGGCATTATCAACTAAATTCCAACTATCGCAAACATTCGCCCATTGATAATGTTTTAAAGATTGATATTTAGAAACAACCTTATTCATTGCTTTTTTTCACAGCATGATAAATTGCTGTTTGATTACCAAATATTTTACTGAAACCTCTCACATCTTCACCGCTCCAGCCTGTATTCATCTCACCATATTTTCCAAATTTACTATTCATTAGATCAAACGGCGATTCTATGCCAACAATCTGAAAACGGTAGGGCATCAACTGAATAAAAACATCTCCTGTGACATTTTGCTGAGAAGAAGTAAAAAATGCTTCAATGTCGCGCATTGCAGGATCCAGCAACTGACCTTCATGCAACCAGTTTCCGTAAAAATCAGCCAACTGGCTTTTTAACGTTAGCTGCCATTTTGTAAGCACATGTTTTTCCAAAGCATGATGCGCTTTAATGATCAGAACAGATGCTGCAGCCTCAAATCCAACTCTTCCCTTTATACCGATAATCGTATCACCGACGTGCACATCACGGCCGATAGCAAAAGGCCCTGCAGTGCTTTGCAGATACTGAATTGCTTCTACCGGATGATAAAAATTTTTGCCATTAACTTCTTTCAATTCTCCTTTTTCAAAATGCAATTTTATTTCTTCCGGTTCGTGTTTGCTTAATTGTGTGGGCCACGCTTCTTCCGGCAACATACCTTTTGAAGAAAGTGTTTCTTTTCCGCCAACACTCGTTCCCCACAATCCCTTATTGATCGAGTAAACTGATTTTTCAAAATTCATTTTTACTCCTTTTGATTTCAGATACTCAATCTCTTCCTCCCTGGATAATTTCATATCACGGATCGGCGTAATAATCTCAACTCCGGGGATCATAATATGAAAGATCATATCAAAACGCACCTGGTCATTTCCCGCTCCGGTGCTTCCATGCGCCACTGCATCCGCTCCAATTTTTTTTACGTGTTCTGCGATATGTAATGCCTGTGAAACCCGCTCTGCACTTACACTTAAAGGATACGTGTTGTTCTTTAACACATTTCCAAAAATCAAGTACTTCACAATATTCTCGTAGTAACTTTTTGTAGCATCAACAGTTGTATGAGACGCAACACCGAGTGCTTTTGCGTGCTTTTCAATTTGTTCTAATTCTTCTTTTGAAAAACCACCTGTGTTTACAATGATACTATGAACTTCATAGTTCAACTCGTCTGTAAAATATTTCACACAATACGAAGTATCCAAGCCGCCACTAAAGCCAATTACAACTTTTTTATTCATCAATTTATCCTATTTAAAAGTTTCAAAATTAAAGATTAAAGAACAAGCTGAAAATAGAATGTGGCTTTTCCATCTTTTTCTTTTTCAAATAATTTAAAAGCCTGTTTTTTTTCAACCGCATAAATCTTTCATAAATCTTTGAGTTTGTCTTAAAATCTTTTGCCGTTTCTTCAGGAGTATAATGATCTTTTGGATCATAAAGCATGGCAGTACACAGACAATTTTTTCTACCTTTACTCATCAAAATATCATAATTCACGCAGCTTTTACATCCTTCCCAAAACTTATCATCATCAGTAAGCTCTGAATAAGTTACCGGCTCGTAACCAAGGTCGCTGTTGATTTTCATCACGGCAAGACCGGTAGTAAGTCCAAAGATTTTCGCCTCGGGGTATTTTTCCCGCGATAACTGAAAAATCCTTTGTTTGATTTGTTTCGCAATTCCTGTTTTTCGAAACTCCGGCGCTACGATAAGGCCGCTGTTGGCTACAAACTTTTCGTGTCCCCATGCTTCGATATAACAAAAACCAACCCATTTGTTTTCCTTTGTGAGTGCTATTACCGCCTTTCCTTCTTTCATTTTGTAGGAAATGTATTCAGGCGAACGCTTGGCAATTCCTGTACCGCGGGCCTGGGCAGAAGCGGCCATTTCATCTGTGATCAAAGATGAATAAATGATATCCTCAGGAATTGCAACACGAACAATAATATTTGATTGTTCCAATTTGCAAGAAATTTAAATTTTAAAAAAGTAGGAGAAATTCGGTGGATATTTTTTCACTGATAGGGGCGGTTTCAACTGCTCGGCCTATCAGCATCCACGTCGTGATGATAGAGATAAATATACCGTCGCCGGCGAAAAGAAATGATATAGTCTCTTTGTTTTCAAGGCGTATATTATTTTTAAAAATTGAAAAGCAAAAGTAATATATAAATTAATAACGGGCTATATTTTTTTGCAAATTTTTTGTTAGGATGCCAGTAAAAAATACTTTACAGCAAACTGACAAACATTACCGATTGAAGATCAGAAATTAGTGAGGATTTTTACCGCTAACCTTTATATTGTTCAGAGGTGCATTTTATCACGCTTAAACGGCTTTAAATCGCCGGGAAAAAAGAAGAGCAAGATGTTGGCCGGTGAAATGGCAAAAGATTAATAATCCCCTTTGCAGTTCATCTGTTTTCTCTAAGTTTACACGAAATAAAAGGATAGGTACTTTAATAAACAAATACTTGTTACTTTTCCGGAAATTTTTTCCATGGCCGAAAACAAACCAAAACTCGATATCATTAATATGCTGCTGGAAGATTGCATCATGGCTTTTCCGGTTTCCACTTTTGTGATCAGTATTTACCAGCAATACCAGCAGCGTGGCTGGCTCAGCAAAAAACAATTACAGGGATTGTATGATAAAGCATCAAAGATAAATGGCGTACTTCCCGGTCGGCTTGCCGCATTAGAATCAATTATTAAAAAAATGCCAACAAGGCAAAAATCTGAACTTCCGGCAAACACTCCTTCGTTTCAAAAAGATGAAACAGTTGGAAAATTAATTGAAGAGATTCTGTCGAAATATCCGCAACACAAAAGAGTATTATTTTTAAAAGCAAAATATGACAACAATGAAACCCTTGCGCCTGCTGATGTTACAGAGTTGAAAAAATTTAAACAGCATTTGAAATGAAAAGAAGAATTGAAGATATTTATGTGTTTGCCGGAAATATTTAAATCGCTCTACAAAAATTGATAAATTGCAAAAAATAATGACACAAATTTTTAATGCAATAAGAAATTATTAATGGCGAAAACGCTATTGAGAAAAGCTTTCCTTTACATAAAACAATGTTCCAACTTCTTTTAAAAAAACTCGGCTATGGTGTTCTTGTCTTAATTGGCGTAGTCATTGTTGTGTTCTTTATTTTCCAGGCGTTTGGCGATCCGGCTCGAATGGTCCTGGGGCAGACCGGCGATAAACAAACGATGGATAATATCCGCAAAGAATTGTATCTGGATCAGCCAAAATGGAAACAATTTGTTTTTTATGTAAACGATATTTCACCAATCGCTATTCATTCTAATGAAGAGATAAAACAAAAAGGCCTGCACGGCTTTTTTCTTGGAATAGGTGGAAATGAAAATATTGGTATTAAAGTTCCTTATCTCAGAAGAAGTTATCAAACAAAAAAACCAGTCACTGAAGTATTAATGGAAGCCTTACCCGGAACGATTTTGCTTGCGTGTGCAGCCATGTTTTTCGCTGTTATCTTTGGCATATTCCTTGGCATTGTTGCTGCAGTAAAACAGAATACCTGGCTCGATACTACTTCTGTCTTTGCAAGTGTCATCGGCATTTCTGCGCCTTCATTTTTTATGGCAATTGTGATTGCTTATATTTTTGGTCTCGTCTTGCATCAGTACACGGGACTGCCACTTACGGGCAGCTGGTTCAATATTGACCAGGTAACCGGAGAAAAATATCTGACGCTGCAAAATCTAATTCTGCCCGCGCTCACACTTGGCATCAGGCCTCTTTCTATTATTACGCAACTCACACGCAGTTCTATGCTTGACACTCTGAACCAGGATTATATCAGAACGGCTTATGCAAAAGGGCTTGGTAAAAGGAAAGTAGTACTGCATCATGCTTTGAGAAACGCGATAAATCCTGTATTAACAGCGATTACAGGCTGGTTTGCCGAATTATTGGCCGGCGCTTTTTTTGTCGAATATATTTTTGGATGGAAAGGAATCGGCAAGGTAACCGTAGATGCTTTGGAAAAATTAGATTACCCTGTTGTAATGGGTTCGGTTCTTTTTGCCGCTACTATCTTTGTATTGATCAATATATTGGCGGATGTTCTTTATGGAATTATCGACCCAAGAGTGAAAATGAAGTGATCATTACAACTGAAATCCCATTCCTGCTTTCAACGCTTTTTTATATTTCCGTAAATCAAATTTATAATAATAGGGTGCCTTGTGCGATCCGCCTTTTTTTGTCTCCTCTAATCTTTTTAAGATCCCGGTATCAATTATTTTTCTTTGGAAATTTCTACGGTCTAAATTTCTCTCCAAAATTGTTTCATAAAGCTTTTGTAATTCCGGCATCGTGAATTTCAAAGGCAATAAATTATATCCAATCGGTTGAAAATTTAACTGAACCCTCAAATGAGCCAGTGCTTTTTCAAGAATGGCTCGATGATCGAGGATCATTTCCGGAATTTCATGAATACTAAACCATTCACATTTCTCTGAAAAAATATCCGGCACCGGTCTCACTTTTGTAAAATCTACCAGAGCAGTGTAACCAACTGAAATAAACCTTTCAAACATCCAGCTTTTGTCCAGTTTTATTCCCATGTTTTTTAAAAATCCCTGGTTTATCTTTTTTGTTGACCTGTCAGGATCACTAAAAGAATAAAACTGCTGCAAAAATATTTTATCAAGTCCTGTTCTTTCTTTTAGAATACGGCCAGCTGCATGATCGAGGTGTTCTTCTTTTAAAATAAATCCGCCGGGCAACGCCCATTTACCGGCATATTTCGCCTTTAATAATAGAACCTTTAATTCATTTTCATGAAAACCAAATACGACGCAATCAACAGAAATATGACGCAAATATTTTTCATGACCTTTTAAAAAATGTTCGCTTAATTTTTTATCAACGTTCATATCAGCGATAAAGGTGAACTAATTAAACGAAAAATTAAAATTTAGCATTTGAATTAAATATTTTACATTGTGTCAAAATAACGCATTAAAGAGTCCTCCTCCATCTTTTAAATAATTTTTTATGAAAAAACTCTTCTCTTTTTTATTAATTGCTCTCAGTTTTCATGTGGCAAAAGCCCAGGATAATTCAGCCAAAGCAAAGCAACTGGTTGATAAAATGACTTTGGAAGAAAAAGCGCAATTGGTTGTGGGTGTTGGAATGCGCATTCCCGGTATGAGTGCTGCAGCAGCTAAAGCAAAAGCTAAAGTACCAGGCGCCGCAGGACAAACTTTTGCCATTCCGCGCTTGGGAATTCCATCCATCGTTCTCTCTGATGGTCCGGCGGGAGTGAGGATCGAACCTTTCAGAAACGGCGATAGTTCCCGATCTTATTATGCTACTGCCTGGCCAGTTGCTACCTTGCTTGCGTCCACATGGGATACGGCTTTGGTAAAGAAAATGGGCGTTGCTTTTGGAAGTGAGATCAAAGATTACGGCATTGATATCATTCTTGCTCCTGCAATGAACATTCACCGCAATCCATTGGGTGGAAGAAACTTTGAGTATTATTCTGAAGACCCTGTTGTTGCAGGCAATATGGCTGCAGCAATTGTAAATGGAATCGAATCGAATGGTGTGGGAACTTCCATCAAACATTTTGCGGGAAACAACCAGGAAACCAATCGTAATACTGTAAATACAATTGTAAGTGAAAGAGCGTTAAGAGAAATTTATTTAAAAGGTTTTGAAATTGCCGTAAAAAAAGCGCAGCCATGGACCGTAATGAGTTCTTACAATAAAATCAACGGTACTTATACTTCAGAAGACTATGATCTGCTCACAACGATTTTAAGAAAGGAATGGGGCTTTAAAGGAATGGTAATGACTGATTGGTTTGGAGGAAAAGATGCGGTTGCACAGATGAAAGCAGGAAATGATTTACTGATGCCAGGAAGACGTGAACAAACAAAAGCGATCGAAGAAGCGGTAAAAAACGGAACACTGGATGTAGCAATTTTAAACCGCAATTGTGAAAGGATTTTAGAAACCATTTTTAAATCTCCTGCTTATAAAAATCTAAAATATTCTGATAAGCCGGATTTGAAAAAAGATGCTGAGATTTCACGAAACGTGGCTGAAGATGGAATGGTTTTATTGAAAAATAATAACAATGCACTTCCGTTCAATAAAAATATTCACAACATTGCTTTGTTTGGAATTAACGGATATCAGTTAATAGCTGGCGGAACCGGTAGTGGTGATGTAAATAAGGCGTATACTGTTTCATTGGAACAAGGATTGAACAGTGCAGGTTATAATACAAACCCGGATTTGAAGAATGATTATCAAAATTATCTTCAAACAGAAAAAGCAAAACGGCCAAAGAAAAGTTTCATGCAGGAATTCATGCATCCAACTCCTCCGATTGGCGAATATGTTGTAGATAATAATGTAATCAATAAGCAGGCTGATGATGCGGATGTAGCAATCGTTGCAATTGGAAGAAATGCCGGTGAAGGAAAAGACAGGAAACTGGAAGATGATTTCAATCTTTCTGATACAGAAAGAGCGCTGATTCAAAATGTATCAACCGCATTTCATGCGAAAAATAAAAAAGTAGTGGTGGTTTTAAACATTGGCGGAGTAATAGAAATGGCAAGTTGGAGAGACAATCCGGATGCGATATTGCTTGCATGGCAGCCCGGCCTGGAAGGTGGTAATGCAATCACTAATTTATTGAATGGAAAAGTAAATCCTTCAGGAAAACTGGCAACAACTTTTCCGATGAAATATGATGACGAACCGTCAGCAAAAAGCTTTCCGGGAAAAGAATTTCCAGAACAGGCCAGCAGCGGATTATTCGGTCAGAAATCTGTTCCGGCAGAAGTAACATATGATGAAGGAATTTACGTAGGTTACCGTTATTTCAATACATTCAACGTTAAGCCTGCTTATGAATTTGGTTATGGTTTAAGTTATACTCAATTTACTTACAGCAATCTAAAATTAAGCAGCAAAGACTTTAACGGAAAGATCATTGCTACAGTTGATGTAAAAAATACCGGCTCTGTTGCAGGGAAAGATGTAGTTCAGTTATACCTGACTGCACCTTCAAAAGAATTAAAAAAACCGTCAGAAGAATTGAAAGGATTTGCAAAGACCAATTTGCTGAAACCTGCACAAACAGTCAGTTTGAAATTTACGATTGATCCAAAAGATCTGGCATCTTTTGATACTAAATCTGCTTCATGGATTGCAGAAGCAGGAACCTATACCGTGAAAATCGGTGCTTCATCTACCGATATAAAACAATCTGCAGATTTTAATTTAAAGAAAGATCTGACAGTCGAAAAAGATCACAACGTGTTGAAGCCACAGGTAGAGATTCCGGAATTTAAAAAATGAGAAGCAGATAGAAACTAATCAACCAAATTAATTACCGCTTCCTCTCCATACATTTGTCCTTTATATTTTAATGAAGGCGAAGGAATGAATTTGCCCAAACCAAGCCGGTTCCATTTTTCGTCAACGGCAGCAATGGTTTTATCATCAGCGATAATAATATTGGGCCAATCGCGGTAGAAATCATCAAATTCTTTTGTCTTCAACGTGCCGTCAAAACCCATACACGCCACGTATTGCGTAGGATTACCTGATATTTGTTTCTTTACGGTAAAATGATCGCGCTTTGGATCCAGGTTATTGCAAAAGCGCCAAAGCGCAACAGGAAGATCATTCGGATCAACCGTATGCTCCACATATAAAATCATTTTGATTCCTTCAATGATTCTCATTTCACAAATGGCAGTATGTAATTTTCTTAGATGTTCTTTTTTATTTTTTTCAACAGCGATAATTAAACAAGGAATTTCTTTTTCAATTAATGAAGAATTAATCGCTTTTATTTCCGGGAAAATATTTTTTAATTCGTCAGAAGAACTTGCATTATAACGGGGAAGCATAGGCGAAAACTGATCATCTTTTTCTTCATCATATTTGAAAGTGCCGTCGATACACATCTTTCCGCCAAAACCCATTTTGCTGCAACTGTGATCCAGCACATCCATTGGGCCTTGTGAAAAATAAATATCGGTGGAAGGATTCAGATTTTTAAATACATCTTTCGCTAATACAGTATAATCAGAAAGTTTAAATGTTTCGGATTTTCCGGCAGTAACCACCAATATTTTATTAAACATCATTTGCCCCGCGCCCCACATCGCATTCATCACTTTCTGTGCCTGGCCTGCATAATCTTTTTCAATTTTCGCAATTACCAAATTATGAAAAACCCCTTCTACCGGCATTTCCATATCAATAATTTCAGGAACCAAGGTCATCTTTATCGGCGCTAAAAAGATGCGCTCTGTTGCTTTTCCAAGCCAAGCGTCTTCCTGTGGTGGAATGCCGACAATCGTAGCGGGGTACACGGGATTTTTTTTATGAGTAATCGCAGTAATGTGAAATTTTGGATACCAGTCGGGCAAAGAATAATAACCGGTATGATCGCCAAACGGGCCTTCCCAAACCAGTTCATCATTGGGATCCACATATCCTTCAATAATAAAATCAGCATCGGCGGGAACTTCTACTTCCGGTTGAGAAATGCACTTCACCAATTCTACTTTTTTCTTTCTTAAAAATCCTGCAAGCATGTATTCATCAACGTTTTCCGGCAAAGGAGCAGTAGCTGCATAAGCATAAACGGGATCGCCGCCGAGTGCCACAGCAACCGGCATGCGTTGATTTAATTTTTTATATTCATTAAAATGTTTTGCCGAAACTTTATGTTTGTGCCAATGCATTCCGGTAAGTTTTGGGCCAAAGATTTGCATCCGGTACATGCCAACATTTCGGGAATGATTGTTTGGATCTTTTGTATGAATGATCGGAAGTGTTACAAACGGGCCGCCATCTTTTGGCCAGCATGTTATCACAGGAAGTTTGGTGATATCCGGATCGTTCATAATCACTTCCTGGCACGCTCCTCTCCCATTCAATACTTTGGGCATCCAACTTGCAAACTGGCCCAGCTTCGGAAGTAATTTTAGTTTATCAATAATACTTTCTTTTGGAGAAGACAGCAACTGAAATAAACTTTCAATTTCTCTTGCTGTATCATTCAAATCATTTACGCCAAGAGCCAGGCACATTCTTTTTTCACTTCCGTAGGCATTCATCAGAACAGGAAAATCATAACCGGTGTTTTCAAAAAGCAAAGCCTTGCCGCCATCTTTACTTTTACTGATGCGATCAGTAATTTCAGCCATTTCGAGTTTCGGATCTACATACTCTTTTATCCGGGTGAGTTCGTTTTCTTTTTCAAGAACATGGATAAATTCCTGTAAATTTTTGTAAGCCATAACAGCAAAGATACTTGAAGATTAATGATGGAAAAACAAGCGTGAATCTGCTTTTCAAACAGATTAATTGTTGCAGCGAAAGAAAAAATAAATCGATTTTGTATTTCTTATATGAAAATCTTTTATAACTTTTAACTGTATATTTGAGCCGGTTTATTACCATATTTTAATGAAAATAAAACCAACGGTAATTCATACACAAAAATATTTTACACAACATTTACTGAAGACCTTCAAATGATTAAGAGAAACATTTGTTTTATACTTACAGCTTTATTTTTAAGCTTTTACTCCTTTTCTTCATTTGCACAAGATTCGGCAGTTTCCACACCCGCTTTTGAAGGCATTCGCAGCCATGATAACAAGCAACATTATTTAAAAGCTCCTGCGCTTATTATTCCTGCTACATTTTTGATTTATGGAGGATTAAACCCTGTTGTAAATGGTATTTCAAAGTTAGACAACCACATAATGGCTCACGTTCAGCAAAAGTATCCTCATTTCCACTCCAATGCATCAGATTACCTGATGTGGGTTCCATCTGCTACGATTTATTCATTGGATGCTTTCAAAGTAAAAACGGCTCACAGTTTTAAACAACATCTTATGCTTGACGCAGGCTCCATTGCTATTACCGGCGCGCTGGGGTTCGGAATGAGGATTATTTCGCGTAATATAAAAAGTTTCAATACAAATAATACGGACTTTCCCTCCGGTCATACAGCAAATGCTTTTCGTGGCGCCGAAATATTGTACCAGGAATTAAAAGATAAGCATACTTTATTAAGTTATAGCGGTTATTTCGTAGCGACATCGGTTGGTGTTTTAAGAATTTACGGAAAGCAGCATTACTTCTCGCAAGTAGTTGCTGGCGCAGGTTTGGGAATCTTATCAACCAAAATTACTTATTGGATTTTTGATAAAATAAAAAATGCTAAAGAGGGAAGAGAGAAGCATTCGTTTTAACAAGACCTAACAGGTTTTCAAAACCTGTTAGGTCTGATCAAGCACCCCAAATTTCTTTACGCCATTTCATCCAATATAAATTTCCGCATCATATTCAACGCCATGACCGAAGTGACTTCTATATTTTTCTTCCGTTCAAAGCGTTGTTTTAATTTTTGAACAAATTGTTTTTCTTTGTTTCCCACCGCAACCCACACAGTACCAACCGGCTTTTCTGCTGTTCCGCCATCCGGGCCCATAATTCCGGAAACAGCAATTCCAAAAACGGTTTTCATCTGATCCAATAATCCCGATAACATCTCTTTTACCGTTTCTTCACTTACCGCTCCATACTTTTCAAGTGTTTCTTTTTTTACATTAAGAAGCGTTTCTTTGATATCATAAGAGTAACTAACAATGCTTCCCTGGTAATAAGCAGACGAACCCGGAACAGAAGTAATAAGACTTGCAATAGCCCCGCCAGTACAGCTTTCAGCAGTAGAAATTGTTTTTTTATTTTTGGATAAAATATTTCCCAACACTTCCTGCATCGTCTCGTCTTTATCCGTTACCATGTAATTTTTTACCAGTTCTTTTAACTGTTCAAATTGTTCATTGATCACTTTTTCAGTGTTCTCTTTATCAAAACCAGAAGTAGTAAGCCGCAACCTTACCATGCCATAATTCGGCAAATAAGCAAGCTTGATTTCTGCAGGTAATTGGGCTTCAAAATCCTTAATCATTTCTGCAAGCGCCGATTCACCAATGCCTGCGGTAAGGATCGTTCTGTGAATAATTGCGGGCAATGCAAATCTTTTTTCGAGCATCGGAATTACGTCTTCCATGATTCCCTGCATTTCATAAGGCACACCTGGCATGCTGATAAAAATAGTTCCGTCCTTTTGAAATACCATTCCCGGAGCTGAACCTCTTTTATTCTGAATCACCTCACACACATCCGGAACCTCCGCTTGTTTTAGATTTACTTCGCTGATCGGCTTATGATATATTTTTTCAAAAAGAAATTTTACATTTTCCAAAGCGCCATTATCAACAATCATTTTTCCATCAAAATATTTGCAAAGAAGTTGCTTGGTAATATCATCCGAGGTAGGACCAAGACCGCCTGTGATCAGCACCAGATCTGCATTTCCTTTTTCACTTTCAAGCGCATTCCATATCTCATCCGCATCATCTCCCACAGCGATTCGCTTTGTAACGGCGATGCCCGCACGATTCAATTGTTGAGCGATCCACGCGCTGTTTGTATCTATCACTTGTCCGATCAATAATTCATCACCAATGGTAATTATAGAAGCATTTATATTTTTCATGCGGCAAAATTAATCAGAAAGGTTTTCGAATTTCAAACTCTTTTATGAACAGAAACTTTTAGTTTTGAATGGTTGTTTCTCATTATTTTAAAACCTCAAATTATTGTCATTGAAAAGATTATTCATTTTATTTCTATTGATCTACGGATTCAGGACGGAAGCCCAAAAGATTGACCAGGTATTTAATACAGCGTTTAAAAAACTTGCGGAAGATCCGACCTTCAAACATGCAACGTTAAGCCTGTATCTGATAAACACAACAACCGGGAACATTGTAACAGAAGTGAATACAGAAATTGGTGTTGCTCCTGCGAGTTGCCAAAAGGTGATTACCGCTTCTACCGCTTTTGAGTTGCTTGGGCACGATTATTCATATAAAACAACCCTTGCCTATACAGGAAACATTGTAAACGGTGTTTTGAATGGCGATCTTATTATCAAAGGCAGCGGAGATCCAACGTTGGGAAGCTGGCGTTATGATCAAACCAAAGAAGAAAACATTATCAAAGATTTTAAAGATGCGGTATCACGGTTGGGGATACACGAAATTAATGGCCATGTCTACGCAGATGAAAGTTTGTGGGACGCGGAAGCAACGCCGAACGGGTGGGTTTGGCAAGATATCGGAAATTATTATGGCGCCGGTGCAAGGGCGCTTAACTGGCGCGAAAACCAGTATGACCTTTATTTAAGGTCAGGAAAAAATATTGGTGATCCGGTAGAAATTGCCGGTACGAAACCTGCTTTTGTAGAAGGGCTCAACCTGAAATCAAAAGTCACTTCAGCCGCAAAAGGTAGCGGGGATAATAATTATATTTATATGCCTTTGAACGACCAGTTTGGATATGTGAGAGGCACTACTCCAATTAATGAAAACCGTTTTACCATTTCCGGCGCCATGCCGCATCCTGCTGTGCAACTCGCTTTGACATTGGAAGCGGCATTAAAGAATGAATCGATAGAAAAAGCTGCGTCGGATTATCGCCCGGCAACTAACTTATCAAATCCGAAAGTTTTTTATACATATTCATCGCCGGTTCTGGATAGCATTGTTTTTCATTTCCTGCGTCGCAGCATCAATTTATATGGCGAAGCATTGCTCAAAACGATGGCTTATAATTTTATGAAAAATAGCAACACCGACAGTGGTGTAAATGTTATTCAGAATTTTTGGAAAGATAAAGGCATTGAGCCTTATGCGATCAATATTGTCGATGGCAGCGGCCTCTCACCTTCAAATCGTGTCACTACGAAAGCGCTGGTAACGGTGATGGAGTATGCGAGAAAACAAACGTGGTTTCCTTCTTTTTATGATGCATTACCTACCATCAGTGGTATTAAAATGAAAAGTGGTTCTATCAATGGAGTAATTTCTTATACAGGCTACATAAAAGGGAAAGACAGTAATCAATACACATTTTCTTTTGTGATCAACAATTATGATGGCGGCGGAAACGAAGTGAGGCAAAAAATGTGGAAATTACTGGGAGTTTTGTAGTTCAAAGTTCGAGGTTCAAGGTTCAAGGTTGAAGGTTTAAGGTTTAAGGTTTAAGGTTTAAGGTTCAAGGTTCGAGGTTCAAGGTTCGAGGTTCAAGGTTCGAGGTTCAAGGTTGAAGGTTTAAGGTTGAAAGTTTGTTTTAAATATTAACTTCCATTTTCATTTCGATTTTTCATCTAATTCATCTTTTATGGCTACTATCTCTCATTTTGAGGAGTTGGAAATATGGCGTTTGGCAAGGCAACAAGCTATTGATATTTTCCATTTATACAGCCAGGAACCATTTTCAAGAGACTGGGAATTAAAGAATCAGATAAATGCTTCATCCGGATCGGTTATGGATAATATTGCAGAAGGTTTTGAACGATCAGGAAATAAAGAATTTTGTAATTTTTTAATAATATCAAAAGGTTCAAATGGTGAAGTAAGATCGCAATTGCAGAGGTCATATGATAGAAACTATCTTACTCTTGAAAAATTTGAAGAATTAAAATCTAATTGTCTTGTCCTTAGTAAAAAAATTACCTCTTTTATAAAATATCTAAAAGAGTCGGAACATAAGGGGTTTAGGTACAAATAGTATTAACATTGAACCCGAAACTTTGAACTTCAAACTTTGAACCATCAACCTTCAACCTTCAACCTCTTATTGGCATACCTCTTGTAACATTTTTCAAAAATACTTTTATGAAAAATGATCCAAAAAATCAGTCCACTGATGACAACGAAAAAGCAAAAAACCAACAAGATTCTGACAATACAGAAGATGCTGTAGAAGAAGATGGAACGCCGGTTTTGGAAGAAGAAGACCTCGAAGAAAATGATATTGATGAGGATGAAGCAGAAGATATTGAATGGGATGAACCGCAGTCCAGGTAAAGAATCTTTGTATTTAAACCAACAAATAAGACAGGAACCTGTTTTATTTGTTGGTTTACTAAAAACCGTCCGCGATAACACGTATCCCGAAAGGAAAGGATACTGTAATATCATTTTCCGTGCTGACTCACTTCGCTCGGAAACTTATCAGCTATTAAATCCAGATTTATATGATGTTCTAAATAGGCTTTTAACCCATCGAGCACGGTAGTAAATCCACCCGTATTATTTTTAATCACTTCAATTAAATCATCGCCCGTTTCTTTGAATCCATAGTTTTTGATCACTACATAAGTTGAACCATCCGTCAACACTTTAAACTCAAAGTCAACGGTAGTGGCAGGATTCCCCCACTCTATTGAAATCTTTTTATCCTGCACAATGTCCTTTACCAATACATTGGTTGAAATGCTATACATTTCCCACTCCCAGGTTATTGTCTTACCAACCGCTAACGGTCCACTTGATTTTGTAAACCAAAAATTAGTGGTAACACCGGGATCAATAAATGCATTGAAAACTTCAGAAACCGGCTTTCTGATCAACATTTGTGTTTCTACTGTTGGAATATTCTGAGATGTCATGATTGTTATTTTTTTTCTTAAGCAATGATACTGTTTAGTTCTTTTAAAAGCATGATTTTCATAAATTAAAAATGAGAATATTTCTTCTTTTACCGGCCAAATTTTAAATGTTCCCTTACTCGTTCATTACAGGCAATTCAATATAAGTTGCCAAATTTTTATTACAATAAACGGTTTCTGTTGCTTTGATGAAATCACCCAGGTTTGCTAAAAAAATATTCGGAACAAACTTTTGGGGATTGCGGTCTATCAAGGGAAACCAGGAGCTCTGGATTTGAATCATCATCTTATGTCCTTTTAAAAAAGTATGGTTGATCTGATGCAAATCGATCACAATTTCGTCCGGTTTATTTGGCACAAAAGGAACTGGCTTTTCAAAACTTTTTCTGAATCTTCCCCTGAATACTTCCATCGTTACCGGAAATTCATATCCACTCATTGATAAACTGGCCGTATCAAAATTTGGATAAACATCAATCAGTTTTACAACAAAATCTGCGTCGGTGCCTGTCGTGCTTACAAATAAATGCGCTTTCACATCGCCGGTCACCGTTAAGTTTTGCTGCAAACTATCTGCAACAAAACTGATCACATCAGGCCTCGTGGTTACAAACCTTTGATCCTGTACCTGCCAGGTGTGCCAATGACTTCCAGTGCCGTAAGTAGCTTCTATCGGCAATTGCCGGTAAGGAACCGGCTTTGCCGGATCACTTACATAACTTACTGAGCCTGTTGATTCAGCAGGTTTGTCAAAACCGCACGATCCATCGGCATGAGTATATAGCAGCTTCGGTTCTGCTTCTTTCGGCGGCCAGGTATTGTAAGTTTTCCATTGATTCGAGCCTGTTTGAAAGCAGGTCGCTTCCGGAAATTTGCTTTCATCTTTTCCTTTCAGCCAATGATCAAACCAATTTTTTTGTATTTGTTGAAAATAGGCGGAAGTATTACTTTCAAAATTGATCTTGCCAAGACTATCACCGTTTGGCGCCGCCCATTCTCCATGAAACCACGGTCCTAGCACAATAAAGTTGCGGTTAAAAGTATCTTTCTTCTCCAAATGTGTGTACATAATTTGCGGACCATTCAAATCCTCCTGGTCATAGTAGCCGCCAACGTGCATTACCGGAATGGAAGGATAATTGATTTGCGTAAGCATCGATTCTTTTTTCCAGAAACTATCATAATCTGGATGTTCCACAAAGGCATTCCATGCAGCCAGCCGGTTTTTATAGTACTTTTCATTTACATTTTTCAAAGGGCCAAGCTTCAAATACCAGTTGTATAAATCAAACTCGGGGAAAGGAAAATCGCTGTTGGCTTCCTTTGCATTTTCTACCATATAGCTGTACTCAAATCCATAGCTGAGGCGAAATGCGCCATTATGATGAAAGTCGTCGCCGAGAAACATGTCGCACGGCGAAGCCTGTGGCGAGCTTGCTTTCAAAGCAGGATTCGGATCGCTGATGGCATCGAGCGCGGTATATCCAGGATAAGAAATACCGAAAATGCCGGCTTTGCCATTGTTGTGCGGAAGATTTTTTACCAGCCACCCAACGGCATCATAAGCATCGGTACTTTCGTCTGTTCTTTTTGGATCTTTGAGATGATAAAGCGGCCTGGTCATTTCAAAAGTTCCTTCACTTTTAAACTTTCCACGCATATCCTGCCTTACAAATATGTATCCTTCTTTTGCCATATTGCGGTAATAAGCAGGCAGCAATTCAACATTTACGGTAGAATCATCTTTTAACGGAACGTCTGCCCCATAAGGTGTTCTTTGTATCAGGATCGGAACATCGTGGGAAAAATTTACCGGCAAAAGCGCCACGGTAAATAGTTTCACGCCATCACGCATGGGAACCATATAGCTTTTTTTGATGTACCTTCTTACGGTATCTGTTTGTGCCTGGGCAAAGGCAAAGAAGCCAAGCAGCAAAAGGAGAAGGAGTAGTTTTTGTTTCATGGAAAGTATTTTGAAATGCTAAAATTCTGATGAATGGGCGAATTTGCCGCTTACTGAATTTCTATTCAAAGATAGGGGTTGTATGAATTGGTTTTATTGTTGAAGCAGTGGCACTTTTCCGACGCTCAATAGCCACATAAGTCCTGTTTAAAAGACCACCCTTTCTTTGTTTACTCCTCTTCTACTTTCTGCAATGTCTCCTCATGTTATGATTCGCTTCTTATTCATTTCTTATTCGGTTGTAATTCGGTTGTAATTCGATTGCTGACACCGAATAACCGCCGCAATAAATCCGTTGAAAAAGCGTTTTACATTTGAAGATGACATACGTCGATCAATGAATTGGCATTTCTTAATTTCTAAATCACTTATTATGGCAACTATTACTAATGGCATTCTTGGCCCTTTTAGCGGCATCGTAGGTCCGGTTTCCGGATACTCCAGAAATGGTAAATACTTTATGAGAAGCAGGCGCAGAAAAACATCTTCGCCGATGACACCCAAAAGGCTTGCCCAGCAACAGAAAATTAAAGTGTGTAATGAATTTACCGGTGCCTTCAGCGGAAAGGGATTCTTTACTAAAACCTTTCCTGCTTACGGGCATACAGGCACGGGGTTCAACAGGGCGACGAGCGCTATTATGAACCTCGCCATTGTAGGCACTTATCCGGACACCGCTATTGACTACTCAAAGGTACTTATTTCCAAAGGGCCTTTACCAGCCGCTGTAAACGCTTCAGCTATTGCAAGCACGGATAAAAACGTCCTCTTTCGGTGGGAAGACAATACCGGAACCGGCACTGCAAAAACCAATGATAAAGTGGTGGTGGTGGCTTATTTTCCAGCTTTGAAACAATCTTTTTTTACAATTGGCGCAGCAACGCGTGAAGATGGTAAGGCATTGTTGAAAATAAAAAACATGAGGAATGAAACAGCAGAAACCTGGATCGGCTTTTTGAGCAATGATGAAGAAGATGCGGGGGACAGCGTTTATTGCGGAAGAGTGGATTTGTAATGTAATACCATCTTTATTTGCTAAATAGTCCAAGGACTATGTGCAAATATTAGATGGTATTATACCGACAAAAAAAGAAGTTTCAACTATGTAAGGCTTATATTCGGTATCAGCAATTGTTGGGAAAAATAATTAAGGCAGCATCGTCTAAATCCATGTTCAACACCAACCATTGAAAATCGGCAGGGTATTAAACTTAAGCAGCCGGTACATATTTTAAGTCCGCTTGCAGAATGAAAGTTTATTAAAGAGATAGGAAGCTGTATTTACGAAAGATGTATTTTTCCAATATGTACTTTGCAAAAGTGATATAATGCATTGATATTGAATAAAACAATTTTTTTGGGAAAATAACGTTTGCAAGTTCGTACATTCGGCAATACAAACGTAAGCAGACATTTATATGGAGACCATCAACAACCTTGAAGATTTTATTGGACATGTAACAAAAAATTTTACCTGTGGTCACCACGTTTATAGAGGGGTGACAGATAAAGTAAATCATAAACTGATACCAACAGTTGGAAGGAATGGTAATTATGACTTGGCTAATGAACTTGAATTATTTGCGCAGTTTAAAAGGCGGGCCCATGCCACAGTTACCAGCAACCCAAAAAATGATTGGGATTGGTTAGCGATTGCACAACATCATGGGCTTCCAACAAGATTATTAGACTGGACGACAAGTCCTTTAGTAGCTTTATTCTTTGCAACTCAACCCAAAATAGGAAATTATAAATTAGAAGATTGTTGTGATAACGGGGGAGCAGTTTATGTGCTTCATTTTTGTAATTATATAAACACTTTGGTTGACCAAAATCCTTTTGAATATCAAAAATTTGGAGTTTTTCAACCGCCCCATATTGCGAGTAGAATTACCGGACAAGCTGCGCTATTTACAATTCAACCTGACCCAGACAAAGAACTTTCATTCGAAAAAGACGGTAGGTTCCCAGACGACATAATTAAACTTGAGTTTTCAAAACATGCTGCGACAACCATTCAAGCGCAGTTATTTAAAATTGGAATTAGACAAGACATGTTATTTCCAGACTTAGACGGCTACGCCCAAGGAATAAGAATTAATGAAATACTTGCCGAGTTTCATTACAAAGAATGCTAAGAAAACTCTGCTTACATCGGTTTGCAGCAAGTGGGCCGAAGGAATAACAATGAACATTTGTAACAGTATTGAGCGGTAGTTCCTGCTAAAAAACTTTATTGAGCGATAGAATAAACAATGAACTTTTATTTATAAATTTGGTAACGGTTCCGTGCAGAAGAAATTCTATTTCCCCACCTGCTGCAAGCCGTAAAACGTTAGCTGCCATTAGTGAACCTTCAAAATTTTTATAGTGACAATAATTTCAGACAGCCAATTTGCAGACTTTTTAACTAACTCACCACTTTATTTCAAACTTAAAGCTGTTCAAAACTTTAAAAATGGAGAAGGTAATTATTCGCATTTTTTAGATTTTGAAAATAAGGCATTTAAATTTAGGTGCCCCGTGGAAGAAGAGGTTCAAACTTTTAGAACAAAACTTACAGGACATGCAGGCATGTATGGACGGAGAATTTATCAAGACCATGATATGGATGAACTCCCAATGTTTTTTGACAATAAGACATTTAAGTTAGACTTGATAGTTCATATTCACGGAATTTGCCAGTCTTGTAAAAAAAATATAGAGTTTTTACTTAAAGCGACATCAGACAAAAGTTGGGAGGAGAGAGATTCTGGCATTACAATTTTATTACAAAAAATTGGACAGTTTCCAGGATATGACATAGAACCTGAGCAAATCCTTCAGAAATATTTAACTGCTGAAGATGTTTCTAATTACAAAAAAGCTTTGACTACATTGTCAGTAAATTATGGAATTGGAGCATACGCATATTTCAGAAGAATTATTGAAAATGAAATTAAAAGAATAATCAAAGATTTTTCTGAACTTGAATTTGATGGAGTTGAGAATGTACGACAAGCTTATAGAAATTTTGAATCAGACCATCAAATGGCTAAACTAATAGATGTTGTAAATAAATATTTACCGAACTCATTTAAAGACTTAGGTGATAATCCTATTAGATTATTGTACGAACAGCTTTCTGGTGGAATACATCAATTTTCAGAAGAGGAATGTATCGAAAAAGCAAAGTTCATTGATGTGCTTTTGAAATATGTAATTAAAAAAGTTAATGAAGAGAAATATCAAATAAAAGAGGTAAGAGAAGCTATGCTTAAACTAAGAGGAAACGGCAGCTAACATTATGCGCATTGAAGAAAGCCCCGCAAATTTGAGCTGACATGAAAAAAAATAAAAGAGCCCCGCATCCTTTCAGACCGGGCATCCTTTGTATCGGTTTTCCGTTGTCGGTCTTTGATATAATTGTTACTTAATACTACTTCAAACCCTGCGGTCTGCAAACTGCTGAATAAAGTTTGCCAATAAGTGCCGGTTGATTCCAGGGCAACGGTAACAATTCCTTTTTGTTGCAGCCATTCAATTAATGCCTTATGGTCTTTGGTGTAAACATTGAATGTTCTTACATCCTGACGCTCTTGACCTACAGCAACATAATGCTGCCGTGAGCCTACATCAATGCCTGCTGCATGAGCATTTACAACAGCCAATGAAACACTGTTTTTCTGTTTCATTTTTTTAAAGGTTTTAAATAAATAAAATAAAAACCAGCGAGGTGAAATGTATCTTTACAGTGAAAGATTGTTCCATTCAGGATTCCATGAATTCAATCCGAGATCAGCCTTAAACGTTGCAGGCAATGCAGACAACTCTCAACAATTGCCCAGTTCTACAAAAAATCGTAAGTTTGACAAAACGAACGAAATGACATCTTCTACTCAAGATACAAGTTATGCTGATTATTATTTCGGCGTACTCAAGAACTTAAATGCTGATAGCAAGCTTGACCTTATTTCCCAACTTTCTCAGTCTTTGAAATCCGATAAAATTGACTCTATGTCTTTGGAATCTTTATTTGGAGCTTATAAATCGGAAGAAACTGCTGATGAAATCATAGCAGAACTTCGTTCATCCAGAGTTTCAAACCGTAACATTGAACCGCTTTGAAAAAGTATCTTTTAGACACAAACATTTGCATCTATTTTATTAAAGGTCTTTTTGACCTCAATAAAAAAATTGTTGAAGTAGGGCAAGAAAATTGTTTTATTTCGGAAATGACAGTTGCAGAACTGAAATATGGAGTAGAAAACAGCAAGACACCCGAAAAAATGCGACCAATTGTTGAAGCCTTCATCCCAAAATTTGCTGTTATTCCAATTTATAATTGCTTGGACATCTATGCAATTGAAAAGGCTAAACTGCGTAAAAAAGGTCTAATGATTGATGATTTTGACATTTTAATCGGCTCCACATCAGTTGCCAACAATATGGTCATGGTAACAAATAATTCTGCTCATCTGAAAAGAATAGACAATATAGTTATTGAAGATTGGACAACGGCTGAAAAGAAATAGCACATGCCTGCAACATATCATTGGCGTATATGCCGGGTGAAGAATAAATCCTCATCTTTAGTAATTCTATTGAGCTTTTGTGCTAAATTCGGATGACGGAATACCATTACCGGCTCATCGCCAATGAGTTAAACGTTCGGCGCCATCCAACAAAAGCGCTCCCGATGACAATAATCTTTTAATTTTGCTTAACCTTTATAAAATGAACCAGATTATTCAACAATAGATGGATACTTCCCGCCGCTTATTCGGCAATGGTTGGACGACCAACGAAATGCAAATAATGAAAGCATTGAGACAACAACAAAAGACGCTGCCAATATCTGTGGAGCAAGCCAGGCGACAAGTGCAGCGGCTAAAAGAACAGAGCCTGTCAACCGTAAAGAAAGGACAAGCTACAACCCAGCCGTAAGGCCGCTTGAAGAAAATGATTTACGACTTTGGTGACAAGACAACGGAGGCCTAATTTAACGGATCCACTTCTCCAAAGCAAGATAAACTCCATTCGTCCAGCCAAAGCCATCCTGGGCAGGATATTCGCCGCCGCCGGCTTTCAGGTTGGTATCCACCACATTGTATTTCTCCATCATCTTACCGGTATTTTCATACACTTTTTCATTTATGTGCATCCACCTCCTCGCAATTTCTTTTGCCAGATCTGTATTGCCATATTTGGTCAACCCCATTATCGCAATCCATTGCAACGGCGCCCATCCGTTTGGCGCATCCCATTGCTGGTTGGTTGTTTCGAGCGTGGTAAGTAAGCCACCATTGCCAAGAAATTTCTCTTGCAAGATTGACGCTACACTGCGCGTCTGCTTTTCAGAAGCGACGCCAAAGTATAATGGAAAGGCAGCGGCTACCGTCAACCATTCCTTCTGTTTGTTATCGCGCCAGTCATAATCAAAATAAAATCCTTTCTCTTCATTCCAGCAATATTTCTGAATCGCCTCAGCGCGTTTGTTGGCCAGGCTTTTAAACTTTTCTGATGAGGACGAATCGCCGGATAATGCGTATCCCTTTGCAATGGCTTGTTCCAGGTATAGCAACAGGCAATTGAGGTCAACCGGAATGATATCTGTCGTATGAATGGATGAAAAATCATTTTCATGCTTATACCACCGTGAAGAAAAATCCCACCCTGATTCGCAGGCGCCACGGAGGTTGAGATACATCGTCTTTTTATCGGCTACATCTTTTGTCCATTTTACTTCTTCTTTGTAAGCTTCCGGCCGCGGAAATTCATTTCCATCGCAATACCGGTTCATAATATGTCCATCCGGCATTAAGACAACGCGCCGGTTATAATTATTATCTGCAGTAAGTGCATCACTTCCCTTCATCCAGAAATCGTATTCCTTTTGCATGGATGGTAAATATTTCACAAGGGTATCTTCTCCTTTTTCTTCCGCCAATAAACTGACCATGCAGGCGAAAAAAGGCGGCTGCGACCTGCTGAGATAATAAGTCCGGTTGCCATTCGGTATGTAACCAAACCGACGAATGAGATCAGAAAAATTATCTACCATATTTTCAATGAGATCTACCCTTTTCGAAACCTGCAAACCAAGCATCGTGAAATAGCTGTCCCAATAATATATTTCCCTGAAACGGCCGCCCGGAACGACATAAGAGTGCGGTAGCGGGATCAAAGAGTTGTGTGATTCCTGCGGCTGGCGGGTGAGCACCGGCCAAAGGTTTTCGATATGCTCAGACACAGCAAGCTGCTTATTACTTTTATAATCGGTGGCATAGTTTTTTGGCAAAATAAAATGCTCGTGCACAAAAGCCGTAAGGTCAAAATCTTTAGAGTCTTTTTCCTCGTTATAACGGTCACGGATAGACGAAAGATCCGTTTTAGGGGTGCAATCGACAAAGGTTTTACTGTCTGGAAATACAGGTTTCAGCTGCACTTTTTCAAACAATTCCCCGAGTGTAAAAATGTATTCGATTTCCATATAATTACTTTTTTAAGAAGCAAAAAAGATTAATTTAATCCATCGCATTTTGAAGAACCGGATGGCCGGGAACAGCGCTTTTCTTCTGCAAACGATTAAAAAAGATCAGGCTGATGATCAGGATCGTGATAGGCACTAATGAAAAATAGAATGCTGTTTGTCCTCCATAAGCTTCAAAAATATGGCCAGTAATTATAGAACCGGTTGTGCCGCCCAAAGCAGAAAAAATAACGATCAATCCGCTCATGGGGCCATGTTGTCTTAATGGCAATGAACTGAGGATGACTGAATTGATTGCCGGATAAACCGGCGCTATCAGCAATCCGATCAAAGGAAACATATAGGCTACAAACGGTGCATCCAGCCAGTTTTCTATAGAAGCGATGTGAACTTTCGAAGCCAGCGGAATCACGAGGATCACTAGTATTGCTGCGAGCAAAAGACAAGCGATAATTACTTTTAGCCAATGAATTTTCCTTAAAACAAAACCGGCAATAAATCTGCCGATAGCAGTGGAAATAGCAAGGATGCTGGCCATCTGGATGCTAAGCCTTGTGGAAAGATGCAAAACCTGGCTGTTGAAGGTAGGAAGCCAGCTCATAATACTTTGCTCTATCAATACATAAAAAAAAGCGCTGACGATAAATATCAAAACCAATGGACGGATTGCCAGTTTCATCATATCTGCAAAATCTTTTAAAAAGGATTTCACTTCCGCTTCTTTTACAGAAGATTCATCCAGCCTTGCGGTTAGCAATAATATAAAAGCGAGGGCGGAAAGGCCGGCCAGCAAATAATAGACATTCAGCCATGAAGTGGAAGCGGGATTGTTATTATCAACAAAGGCGCTGAAAATAAAGTAGCCGGCGAGGATGCCGATCATAAAAAAAGATTCAATAAAATTCATGAAGCTTGCATGATCTTTTTTATTGGAGGTAACCAGGCCGATGGTTGCATAAACCGACACTTTTATCAAGGCAAAACCAACACCGGTAACTGCAAATAACACCTTGGTCATGGCGAAGCCACCAATCAATGGCATCATCAAACAGGCAATGATCACGAATGCCAAAGCGAGCAGCATCGAGCGTTTGTAACCAATACGCGTAATGTAGGAGGCCACCAGGAACGAAGCGATGGCGATACTCAAATCTTTAAAAGCTTCTAAAATACTTGCTGCTCCCTGCGTAATTCCATAATTATTTTGCACCTGCAAGATCACAGTTCCTACACTGTTGAGCAGAATGGCGAAAACAAAATAATTAAGAAAAAGGGAGGTTTTTATTTGCCAGTTGTGCATGGATGTTTTTTAGAAATAAGTTACCGAATATACAATTTATTCATTTATGCCATATTTCTTTCTGTGTGATTTTCAAAAGGGAAAACGTGGTGCAGTACAAAGCAGAGAGAAGTTTTCGCTTTCGACATTTTTACTCTTTTTGATAAAAATCTTTTAATAAGATAATAAGGTTTTGAAAATTTATATCACGACGTTACTAAGGTAATAAGGTGCAAATTCCTTCTTTAAGAAAAGTAGGCATCACGTTAATGAACCCAACAATTCTATAAACAATATCACATGCTGATTAAAGGGTCTTGAAAAAAGATTTCTACTTTATTTTCGTAAAGGTCATTCGCTTTACATACGACTCCTGTATTTTAAAAACCTTATTACCTTCGTAATGGTATCAAACAAAAGCAAGCCACCTTATCACCTTATTCAAACAACCTAATCTGCATTGATCATTTGTCATTCTTCCAAAATTCCTGAGTTGCCGAAAAGAGGTAATCAGTGAATAAGTTTTAAAAACACAAATCCGGATTATTTGTTCGTTTCCTGCTGATTTAATTATTTTTATGCAAAATAAAAACCATGGTCACTGCGGCACCAACGGTTACAAAAAATGATTTACTGCAATTAAAATTACCTGGTACTATAGATGAAGTAATTTCTCAACTGGAGCAAATTATTGCTTATTGTGAAATCAATGATAGTGCGGCCGGTTACTTTGCGGCAATTTACCTTAAGGTAACGTGCAGGGTAAAAGAGTGCATTGCCGAAAAGGATTTCGAAGATGCAAACAGGATGGAAAAACTGGATGTGGCCTTTGCTACACGATATCTTAACGCGTATTATTTATGGCTGGATGGAAAGGAAACGTCCGCCTCCTGGAAAATTGCCTTTGATGCTTTTACCGATAATTCTACCTTGGTGATCCAGCATTTGTTATTGGGGATGAATGCCCACATCAACTTCGATTTGGGCGTTTCCACAGGACTGATCATGCAGGGCGTATTACTCGAAGGAATTCACAATGATTTTAATACCATCAACGGCATTTTAGCCTCTATGATCGATAATGTCGAGGATTGCCTTACGAAAGTAAATCCGTTAATGAAATTGCTGGATTTAAAGATCTTCAACTATGATGAAATGCTTGTTAGCTTCAGCATTGTTACCGCCCGTGATGGAGCGTGGAGCTTTGCGGAAGATTTAAGCAACAAAAAAGACGTGGATTACGAAAATTGTATAGACGACAGGGATAAACGAATTGCACAACGCGGAAAGAGTATTGCAACTCCACGTGGCTTTCTGTTAAAAATGATTACAAAGTTGATCAGGTTTTTTGAGAAAAAGAATGTTGCCGGGATTATAAAAATATTGGGTGTGTGATTAATATAAAATTACGAAGTAAGCATATGTCTTCTCTACAAATCTATCTTTAATGCCTTCATAGATTTTTTTTCAATGCTTGTTTTATTATAAAGCACAGAGAAAAAATAAACTAATTTTTCTTTCAATGAAAAGAATGTTAAGTATCCTTCACTACCTTCATTTTTTAGCGGTCGCGCCCGGATCAGGCATAAAGTCGAGGGAAACAGAATTCATACAATATCTCTTATAAGTGGGTGCCGGGCCGTCGTCAAATATATGGCCGAGATGAGAGCCGCAGCGTGCGCAAATCACTTCTATGCGGTGCATGCCGAGTGAATTGTCGTCACGATAAATAACGCTGTTTTTCCTTACAGGTTCAAAAAAACTGGGCCAGCCACAGGTGCTTTCAAATTTGGCATCAGACCTGAAAAGTTTATTGCCGCAAACGGCACAATAATAAGTTCCTTTTGGATCTTTATTCCAATATTTGCCGGTGAAAGCACGTTCCGTAGCTTGTTCCCGGGCAACAGCATAAAGCTCCGGCGGCAAGATCTTTTTCCATTCAGCATTCGATACATGCAGCTTAGCTGTATCGGTATTTGAGTAATAAGGATTTTTTGCATGATTTTTTACTGCAGGCTGCTGGCAACTTGCATAAGAAAATGAAAGAAAAATAGCGGATAATACAAATAGGGATTTCATGTTTATATTTTTGTTCGGTTAATGGAATTAGTGCTTACGGATTCTTCAATTTATTTTTAAAAACCTTTCTGAATCGTTCCACTTCCGGTTGGATTACGAAATGGCAATATGCCTGGTCGGGATTTTTATCGTAATAATCCTGGTGATAATCTTTTGCTTCATAAAAAGCTGTGTAAGGCGCTATCTGTGTCACAATTTTATTTTTATAGGCTTTTACCTGGTTCAGTTTATTGATATAATATTCTGCCTTTTCTTTTTGTGCCGCATTGTGATAGAATATTTCAGAGCGATATTGTGTGCCGACATCATTTCCCTGTCTATTGAGCTGTGTTGGATCATGAGCTGTAAAAAAGGCCTCCAGCAACTCATCATAGGAAATTTGTGAAGGGTCATAAATGATATTGCATGCTTCTGCATGACCTGTTGTCCCAGTACAAACTTCTTCATAGCTTGGATTTTTTACATGGCCGCCGCTAAAGCCTGAAATTACCTTTTCTACACCCTTCAATTGCTTAAACTGGGCATCAACGCACCAAAAACAACCGGCTGCAAAGGTAGCAGTATCGAGTTTTTTGCCGTTGTCCAAAGTTGGGGTTAATTCATCTATCGATGCCTTTTCATTTTTTGCCTGCACGCATCTTGTTGCAAAAACCGGAATTGCTGCGAGGAAAAATACCAGTTGAAACATACTTTTTTTCATAACAAAATTATTTTAGAAATATCTACGTAAAATTATTCCATCGAAACCTCAATAAGATGTTAATGATTTTTATGAATGCTTTTTATATGGATTAAAAGTTGTGAATAAGAAAATCAAAAACATCAGTATTTGTCCTTTTACTGTTGCCTTATATTTGTTGAAGTATAAAGAATTGATTATAAAAAAAGAACAACCTCAATTTAAAACATTATGGCGAAAAAAAGTGCAGGAATTTTATGGTATCGGGTTCAAAATGATGTCCTGCAAATGTTTTTAGTACATCCGGGAGGCCCTTTTTGGAGAAATAAAAATGCAGGGACGTGGTCAATACCGAAAGGAGAATTTGAGGAAGGCGAAGATCCATTGCAGGCTGCTAAAAGAGAAATGCAGGAAGAAACAGGGATAGACACAAATACAAATCGGCTACGCAACTCGGAATTCATTGAACTAAATCCGGTACGCCAGAAAAGCGGGAAAATTGTTTACGCATGGGCGGCACAAGGCGATTTTGATGCTTCCAAATTAACAAGCAATACTTTTGAGATAGAATGGCCTCCAAAGTCAGGTAAAAAAGGGACTTTCCCGGAAGTAGATAAAGGCGAATGGTTCACAATTGAAGAGGCAAAAAAAGCAATTCTTCCATACCAGCTACCGCTTCTTATTCAATTGCAAGAAATGGTATGAACAGGATTTTAACTGGCTGAATTATAATTTGAACCATTACTTTCATTGCCTTCATTGCTTTGTCAGGTTATTTCTTCAAAAATTTTAGCGCTCCATTCTGCCCTTCTATTTTCAGAAAATATACACCTTTCTGGAGAAAAGTGACATTGATTTTGTTCGTGATAGAATTGCTTTTTATTGCAAAAACCTGGCGTCCGTTTACATCAATAATTTTGCAGGCAGGATTATTCATTTCAAACGCAGGTTCTATAAACAAGTTCCCATCAACCGGATTAGGAAACAGCTTTATTTTTTGCTTTGCTGCATCTGCTAACATCACAGAAGATGCGGAATTGCTGATAGCAGCGCCCTGCAATTTACCATCAACAGAAACGGCTGTAATTTTAAACCAGATATTATCGCCGTTTTTCACAACCGGATTTTGCCATTGATAAAAAGTATCGGTAATTCCTTGTGCAATGGAGTTAAAAGTAGCTTTATCATCAGTGCTGAAGTCAATATTATAAGTAACCGGATTGCCGTCATCCGGATTCATCAATTGCCACGAAACAGGCACAGAAGTTTTATAAATTCCTCCATCAGGATTTTTAATGGCAACCTTTGGATTTTCATAAGAATGCAAAAGTTCAGCAAAGCCAACACCTGTTACTGCAGTACCATTCACCGTGCCTGTAATGGTCGTAGCATCTTCAAAAAATCTAAACGGCCATGTTACTTCAGAGTTTTTGTTTTTGGCCGTGATTATCAAATCAATTTTATTTTTTTCAGAAGATAATCTCCATTTATCCGAATAACACATCGCACTATCCGGCATGCGGTTAAACCCAAGCCGTTCTACTCTAAAATCGTCTGTAGTATATTGAGTGTTATCGTTCACGTACGCCGATAAAATACGATACCTGTTGTTGTTTGGAATCGTATTTTGAGTAGTAAAAATATTCCAGACATTGAGGTCCATGCCATTCGATAACTGAACCTGGAACCACTCATATTTCTCTCCTGTCCATGGATTGAAATCACCATATTGCCTGTCGATCCATGAAGTCCCGGTTACGTCTTCTGAAACACGATTCAAGGTCAGCTTACCAGCCACATCATTGCCGGTTTGCGAATAATAGAAAGTATAATTATTGATACCCTGATCCATGTAACCGGAATCAGCCAAGATCAAAGGGCGCTTTATACTTGTACAATTTAAATTTAAACCTACATTTAAAGAAGCCGCCTGTATGGTATATTCAAATGGAACCAGTTTGCCATTGCCATCTGTTTTATTGCTCCAGCTCTCATTTCCCTCTTTATAAACAGATGCATGAATATCCAGGTGGTCAGTTGCCATACTTGTATAATTTAAAGGAGTGGCATCCTGGTAAAACTTTCCGGTAGCATCATCTGTCAGATTCAGTATTCTGAAACCATCAAAACTAAGCGCCGGATAATAGAAATAAGTGAGCATGTAGCTATATGTTTTACCGGAAGATGTTCCGGTAAGATGACCGGAGGTGTACCACCATTCTACCGGTTGTGAAGGATGCCTTCCTTCATCTGCAGGAAAAGAAACCAAACTACCGGTTGGTTTATAAGGAAATACTTTCCAATCTTGAGAATAACAAATATTACTTATAAAAGCAGCAGCTATAAAAAGGTAAAGTTTAAACATGTCGCATAAAATATTTTTGCGTAAAGTATCGATTTTTCAATTGAACTAAACAGTTAGAATTACACAAAGGAACTACTCTTTCTTTTTCCAAACCACTGATCTTTCTTCGAGATAATTTAGAACAAAATCGAAACAGATTTTATCATCTCCAATCAGTTCAGGAGGAAATACGCCTTTCTTCGTAAATAGTTTATTTACCAGCAAATTAACGGATGCTGTGCAGGTATAACCGGTTGCTCGCGCCATTGATGAAGTTTGTGTGGCGGCATTGTAATAATCAAGCAAATGATATTCGGCCGTTTTTCCTTCTCCATGCAATACTACTTTCATTACGGTTAGTTCTTCTTCATTTTCTTGTAGCCTCCATTCGTTCAGTAAAATCTGCGAGGTAAAATCAATGGGAGAAATTTCTTTTCCATCCGCTATGATCTTTTCTTTACTGAAAAATCCACTTTGCTGTAAGGCAGTGATGAGATTAACGTGGCCGGGATAACGAAGTGTTTTTTCTTTCTGATTTGGAATATGCCGCATGGTATATAAAAGTGAGCGAAGGCCATCTGTATTAAAAGCTTCCAACGTTCCAAGTCCATGAAAGTCGATCAATTCAACATCGGTCAATGCCGGCTTGATAACAATTTTTCCGTTCACTTTTAACCGAGCAGGCCTGGTATATTCTTCAATCACATCAATCGGAGAAAAAGGCGCTTTGTAATTGAATGGTGGTTTAGGGTGAACTGGCAATCCTCCTACATAAATTTCAAAATCATCAATCTTCATTTCCTGGTTATATCGGCCGATAATGAAATTGCTCATTCCGGGCGCCACTCCTGTGTCAACAATTGCAGTTATATTTTTTTCTTTCGCTAAAGCATCCAACTGCAAAGCATCTTCAGGAAAAAAAGAAATATCCACTACATTTTTACTGCATTCAATTACTGTTTTTAATGTATCGAAACCAATAAAACCGGGAACGGCTGTTACCACTAGATCAAAAGGCTTTAGGAAAGGTTCATAAGCAGAAAGGTCTTTCAAATTTTGTACAACAACTTGAATTGCAGGATTTTTTCCTTTGAGAGATTTTAGATTATATTCATTGAAATCAAAAGAAGTAACATCGAAATCTTTTGCAAGATCAAGGGCGATAGCGCTTCCAACCATTCCGGCTCCAAGAACAGCAATCTTCATATTTAAAAAGTTTGTGTAAAGATGCGTAAAAAATGAAGGTGTAGCAAAGCAACAAATAGGTGGAATTTATTTCTCCGGCGCTTCGTATTGAGGAAGCTCATTTAACCCCAGTAAAGCGACAACATTTTGACATTGTATTCGGGCAGGAAGCCTGAAACCTAATTCTCGGATTGTTCTGCAAGGAACGTGTAAGGATCGATTGAAAAATACGATTCCAATGCTGTAGGAAGTTCCCCAAGTTCAATATTCAGACAGCATTTATTTTCCCTGATTTGCCATAAGTAAAAATTTTTACTGTCCTCACAAATTTCAGGAAGCATTTCTTTTAAAAGGCCATTCCAGCAAGCGTCCTGCAATTGCTCAGATTCTGAACGAGGATCATCATTTTCAGAATTCATTTTTTGCCAGCACTGCATTGAAGTAAAATGAGTGCCAGTCATTAATAGAATTTCCTGCTGTAGATTTGTTTTCATGATTGACAATTTTTAATCTGTTATTAGGACGAAAAATTTGATTGATAAATTAATCCTTTTCCTGAAAATTAATGTTAAAAGATAGGGAGCGATAAAGTAATAACGTAAAAAGAAAGTTGTTATTTTGACGGAAGCCGAAGATGACTATTTCCTATATTTCAGAAACCCGAAATAAGTGACAGTTGCGGGAATTTTTTTAAAAAATATCCTTGCATGCAGCGTTAAATTATAAAAAGTTGTCTTACCAAATTAAAAGCGCTTATGAGAAAGTTGATCTGTATTTTTTTTACTGCTTTAATTTTATTCTCATGTGATCCTAAACCTGCGGAGATTCCAGTTCCAATGGAAACATATGTGCCTGTATATGCTTCCATGTCGGATGTACAGCAAATTTCTGTTGAACCGGAAAAGGCAACTATTAACGCCGGAAAAATCTATGCTTATCAAAATTATATTTTTCAAAATGACCTGTATTCAGGCATTCATATCATTGACAATTCTGACCAGCATAATCCGGTAAAAGTTGCTTTCCTCAGCCTTCCTCTAAATACGGAAATGTCCATAAAAGGGAATTATTTGTATGCTAATAATTATACCGACCTGGTTGTTTTTGATGTAACAAATCCTGCCAGGCCCAAATTCATAAAAAGAGTAGCAGGCGTATTTCCACCGGCAAACCAGGAGTATCCTCCTTACACGAATATTTATTTTAAATGTGTGGACAAATCAAAAGGAATTGTGGTTAGATGGGAAAAACAAAATATTCCTACTCCAAATTGCCGGCGCTAATTTCTCTATCATAAACCTAAAAACTTTCTAATGAAAAAAAGTATATTCTATCTTCTTCTTGTTTCTCTTTTTCTGTGCCAATGCCAGAAAGATTCTTCCAGCCTTAGCAAAAATTCCGGAAGTGTAGGCCAGGGCGGCTCTCTTGCAAGATTTGCCATTACCGGAAATTATTTATACAGTGTTGATGAGAATCAGCTAAAAGTTTTCGATATTTCAAATGGCGGCGATCCGGTTTTGAAAAATACAGAAGATATTGGTTTTGAAATCGAAACCCTTTTCCCCTTCAAAGACAAATTGTTCATTGGCTCTGCCACACAGGTGTACATTTATTCTATTGAAGATCCGGCAAAGCCAAAATTATTAAGCAGCGCCATTTCCCCCGACGTTATGCGTCGCTGCGACCCCGTGGTTGCAAAAGATTCGGTTGCTTTTGCCACGCTTCGAACAAACGGCCCTTGTGGAGGAACACAAAGCGTGCTGGCTGTTTACAACATAAAAGACATCACAAACCCACTCCAGGTCGCTACTTATCCCGTTGGTGAGCCTTACGGTCTTGGCTATGAGGATGACGTGCTTTATGTTTGCGACAAGCAAAGAGGGTTGTTACTCTTCGATATTTCGCATCCATATCAACCAACGCTTATTAACATCAGCATTAATGATGGATCTTATGTTGACGTGATCCCTTATCAAAACACTCTAATTTGCTGGACAACAACCGGCCTGATCTTGTATGATATTACCAACAACCGCAACCCACAACTTATAAAAACTGTAAATTGAGAAGTAGAACGTTTGTTACCATTTCTTTGCTGCTCGCAATCAGCACAAATACATTTTCCCAATCCTCAAAGGGCCTTGTGCCGGCCGAAGTTTTTCCACTGCAAAAAGGTATCACCGCACGCTTCAATTTCACAGGCCTTTTGGACGGATTTGATCAGAATATTTCTATAGGAGGTGAATACAGATTTGCTGACCATTGGTCAGCGGGAAGCGATGTCGCTTATATTTTTGCTTCAGGATATTTAGGTGAAAGCAAATCTTCGCATGGACTGATTTTGCGGCCTTTTATCCGGTATTATCCTGAAAATGGCCGGTATGGTTTTTTTGAAGTCGGATTGCATTATAAATATGTTTCTTACAAAATAACCGACTGGATAGAGAAAGATGTGGTGAATGGCGTGCCATCTTACCAGGAGTATAGCACCTTTCACTATCTTAAAAATGTTTATGAAATCAACCTCAAAGCCGGTACTGCAGCCAATTTAAGCAGGAATAAAAAATTCCGTATAGAGTTCTATGGTGGACTGGGAGTCAGATTTAAAACGCAGAAATCGGACAACGGTTCCTACAGCCGTACCCGTGGCTGGCTTGGTTCACTTTATAATCCACGGTATTCGACTTTGGTAATTCCAATTGGAATGCGGTTGGTATATGATTTAAAATAATTCAGGAACCGACTGCAACGCTTGCTGTTTTGTAAGCAAACAAGCAAATAATCCATTTTTCTATTTGCATTTTTGAGATCATTTTTTTCACATTTTACTTTAGTAAAAAATTTTAAAAATAAATTGTTTGGAAAAGCATGTAAAGAATCTCTTTATCGTTCCATATATTTAAACCTTTATTTTTACTCCTAAAACAAATATCTTTTCATGAAATTTTTAATTCTGATCATGTCTGTCTCTATTTTATCTTCCTGTGATTCCAAACAAAAAATTGACCTGTTGGTTTATAATGCAACTGTTTATACGGTTGATAGTAATTTCTCAAAAGCAGAAGCAATCGCGGTTGACAAAGGAAAAATAGTTGCTGTTGGTAATTCAAAAGATCTGCAGAATAAATTTGATGCAAAAGAAAAAATTGATGCACAGAGAAAGTTTATTTTTCCCGGTTTCATGGATGCGCACTCACACTTCCTGGATTATGGTCTTGGATTAAACCAGGCCGATCTCGTGGGCACAACAAGCTGGGATGATGTGGTCAATCGTGTGAAGAAATTTTCGGATGATAATAAAGAAGGATGGATCGTGGGAAATGGTTGGGACCAAAACGATTGGGCTGTAAAAAATTTTCCAGCCAATGAAAAATTAAATGAATTATTTCCAGACAGGCCGGTGATCTTGTCAAGAATTGATGGACATGCAGCGATTGCAAATGAAAAAGCACTGGAACTCGCGGGAGTAAAAGCAGGCGACAAATTAGAAGGCGGCGAAGTAGAAGTAAAGAATGGAAAACTAACTGGGATTTTAATTGACAACGCTACAGGTTTGGTTTATTCAAAAGTGCCAAAGCCAACAACCGCCCAACTTACAGACGCTTTATTGGATGCACAAAAAAATTGTTTTTCCGCCGGATTAACAACCGTTTCCGATTGTGGTCTTGATTATTCAATGGCCTTATTGATAGACTCTCTTCAAAAAAAGAATGAGTTGAAAATGAAGATGTATGTCATGCTGACCGATTCTAAAAGAGATTATGATTTTCTTTTTAAGAATGGGAAAATAAAAACAGACCGGTTAAATGTGCGCGCTTTCAAATTATTTGCTGATGGCGCTTTGGGTTCAAGGGGCGCTTGTCTGTTACGTCCTTATTCAGACAAACCCGGATGGAGCGGATTTTTATTAAGTTCACCGCAACATTTTGACTCCTGTGCTAAGATCATTGCTGAACATGGCTTTCAGATGTGTACACATGCTATCGGTGATTCAGGAAACAGAACCATGTTAGAAATTTATGCAAAATATTTAAAAGGAAAAAATGACCAGCGCTGGCGCATCGAACATGCACAGGTAGTGAACAAAGATGACTTTCATTATTTTGCAGATTACAACATCATTCCTTCTGTACAGCCGACTCACGCTACATCGGATATGTATTGGGCCGGCGATCGTTTGGGACAGGAAAGATTAAAATATGCCTATGCCAACAAAGAATTGATGAATGAAAACGGCTGGATTCCTCTTGGAACGGATTTTCCCGTTGAAGATATATCACCAATAAAAACTTTTTATGCTGCCGTTTTCCGCCAGGATGCAAAGGGCTTTCCTGCGCGTGGTTTTGAAATGGAAAATGCATTAACCCGTGAAGAAGCTATTCGCGGAATGACCATCTGGGCCGCAAAAGCCAACTTTGAAGAGCATGAAAAAGGAAGTTTGAAAAAGGGGAAATTTGCAGATTTTGTGATGACAGATACTGACCTCTTGAACGCTGATGAAAAAGACGTATTGAATACAAAAGTACTGCTGACTGTTGTAAATGGAGAAAAGGTTTTTGAGAAAAAATAGGAATAAGCGTTATTTATTCATTTGCTGAAAAATCGGTAAGTAAGTTAAAATTTGATTTATGACTTAGCAGTAGAATTTCCAATTTAAAAGTCAAATAAGCTTATTTTTTATTTTTAAACCTGTTTTGCGCTCTTATTCACTTTTACCTCCTAATATTTAAATCGATTCTTTTACTTAAAAAACACCATTCAACGCATGGGAAAATATGATAATTTCCTCACAAAGTCGGTGTACTCAATCCCCGTATCGGCGCAATTAACCTACCTTTGCGCGAAATAAAAAAAATTAATGAATGAATTTGAAGGCTTAGGCCTAAATGAAAACCTCGTAAAAGCGGTTGAAGATCTTGGTTTTACTACCCCCACTCCCATCCAATCAAAAGCAATTCCCATCTTACTTTCAGGTACTACAGATTTTGTAGGACTTGCACAAACCGGAACAGGAAAAACGGCTGCTTTCGGATTGCCTTTATTACAATTAATTGATCCTTCTCATAAATATCCCCAGGCATTAATCGTGTGCCCGACCCGTGAATTATGTCTTCAAATTTGCAATGACATACTGGAATACAAAAAGTATTCAAAAAACATTATAGCTGAGCCGGTATATGGCGGCGCTTCTATTGTGATGCAAATACGTGCTTTAAAAAAAGGTGTTCACATTGTAGTAGCTACTCCAGGAAGATTGATCGACATGATCGAACGAAAAGCAATTGACCTGGAAAAAGTAAAATATGTTGTTTTAGACGAAGCGGATGAAATGTTGAATATGGGTTTCAGAGACGATATAGATTTTGTTCTGAAAAATACCGTAAACCGTGAAAGCACCTGGCTTTTCAGCGCTACGATGCCTGCCGAAGTGAGAGCGATTTCTAAAAACTTCATGGATCATCCACAGGAGGTAACTGTCGGCAAAAAAAATACTGCAAACGTTAATATTGATCACCAATATTTTATTACTCCCGCTCATTCACGTTTTGAAACTTTAAAAAGGCTGGTAGATTTTAATCCGGGTATGTATGGAATTATTTTTACCCGAACAAAAATCGACGCCCAGAATATCGCGGAAAAATTATCGAAAGAAGGTTACGACGTAGAATCATTACACGGCGATCTTACCCAGCAACAACGAGACAGAGTGATGCATCGCTTCCGGGAAAAAGATTTACAAATACTGATTGCGACGGATGTGGCTGCACGCGGAATTGACGTGGAAGGAATCACACACGTGATCAATTATGAGCTTCCGGATGACATCGAAGTTTATACACACAGAAGTGGCCGTACAGCACGCGCCGGCAAAAGCGGAATTTGTATTTCCATCTGCCACAGCCGTGAATCGTTCAAGATTCGCCAGTTGGAAAAAATGGTAAATGCACATTTTCATAAACTGGATATACCAAGTGGGAAAGATGTTTGCCGTAAACAATTTTTCTATTTTATGGATAAGCTGATCAATACAGATATTTCGAATGGCGCCTATGAAACTTATATGCCTGACCTGGAAAAAAAATTCGAGGAAATGGACAAAGAAGAAGTGCTCAAAAGAGTGGCTGCACTTGAGTTTGACCATTTTTTGAAATATTATGAACATGCAGAAGATCTGAATGCCAGGCAGGATTTCAGAGAAAAAAGAACTGACAATAACCGCCGTGAGAATAGTGAAAGAAGAGAAAGGCCTTCCTTTCAGCGTGACGGCGGATTTACCAAATTATTTATTAATCTTGGTTCAAAAGATGGATTTTATAAAGCCAGCTTTTTGCAATTCATTCTTGACGAAAGCAACTTAAAAAAAGAAGTCTTAGGAAAGATTGATCTTCGTGAAATGAACAGTTGGGTAGAAGTAGATAAATCTGCCGCACCAAAAATGATCAAAAGCCTTGATGGCAAAATGCATAACGGCCGCCAAATAAGAATGAACGAAGCGGATGGTGGTGGCGGAAACAAAAGGCCGTTACGTGAAAACAGGCAACGCATTCCGGTTAGAGAAAGAAGATAAATGGTATGTGAATGGTTAATATTCGCATCCCTTCATCAAGATACCTTTTATTTTGAGAAAAAAAATGCTACGGTTCGTGTATCACGAGCCGTTTTTAGTTCGCGCATATCTGGAAAAAATTATTTCTTACTCGCCCCATGCAGTTATCATCACATTCCGAGCTCCTCCATGATTACGATGTTCACCTAAATAAATTCCCTGCCACGTGCCAAGCACGAGTCGCCCGTTTTTAATTGGTATCAACACTGAACTGCCAAGGGTAGCGGCTTTCAAGTGTGCCGGCATATCATCATCGCCTTCATAATTGTGCACATAATTCGCATCATCCTCAGGAACTATTTTGTTGAAAAAATATTCGAAATCCTTTCTTACTGTAGGATCAGCATTTTCATTGATGGCAAGGGAAGCGGATGTATGCTGAATAAAAACCTGGCAAATTCCGGTTTTAAATTCACCAATCTGTGGAAATGATTGTTCAATTTCAGAAGTGATCAAATGAAAACCTCTTCTTCTTTCTTTTAGCCGGATTTGTTGCTGATAAATTTTCATAAGTTTTCAATTGTGATGATTTCAAAGTTATAGATTTTCAAAACCATAAGTGGCGAAAGCAAAGAACCATTCATCAGCGAAAAGCCCATCTGTTAAAGAAAGTTAACAGCTAATTTTTGAACCCGTAAATTTTACTCTTCAGTTTCAGAAAAATCATTTTTAGTGGTCTTTTTTGACAAAATGCTTTTTACTTTTTTTGCAAAAAAGCCGCAACACTTCTACCATTAAACATTGTTTGCTTTTAAAGGCTCGTATGCTACTGTAATTTGCTAGCATTAATCATTTAAAAATCATCGATCATGAAAACAATTATTATTTGCCTGTCAATGCTTTTTTCATTGTCAGTATTTGCCGCTCCCGACTCTAATCAAACTGTTATCAAAAAATTTAATGAAACTTTTCCTGAAGCTCAAAACATTAAATGGTATAATGGGACCAATTATTATGAAGTAAGTTTCATCGATAAGACTATTCCTGAAAGAGTTTACTACGATCTGAATGGAAGGGTGATCAGAACCATCCGGTATTATGACGAAACAAAATTAAATCCTTTTATTTCACAAAAAATTAAAGAAAGATTCAGAAATAAATCCATCAAAAGTATCACCGAATTACAGGAAGACGACGGCATACTTTACCAGATAATATTGCAGGATAATAAACATTTGTATGTTGTAAATTGTAATGGCTCGGGAGAAATGTATCTGCAGCATAAGTACGTAAAAGGATGAGTTTCGAAAAATATTCTTATAAGTACTTCCTTAAATCAAAAATTCATTTATTAATCGGTTTACTGCTGGATGACAGTTATTAAATTTTTATAATTACATAAGCGGAAATTGAAAAAAGAAACATTAAAATAACTTGCATTACCAATAATGGCCGTGCAGGTTATTTTTATAAATCAAAACCGGGTTTATGCTGAAAACTGTTATAATTGAAAATACGAAACAAGATGAAAACAAAGTGTCCTGGCTCCTGAATAATTCGAAAGAGTTTCGAATTGAAGCGATACTTGGTTCTGTTTCCCAATCAATCGATTATTTTTCGGAAACCAGGGAACAGGATATTATTTTCGCGGACGTTGAATTGCAGGATGGCAAAGCGTTTGAAATTTTTACCACAGCGATCATTAACAGCGCCGTGGTGTTTACCACTACCTATCAAAAATGTCTTGTAGATGCCATGGATTTAAACGGTATAAAATATTTATTAAAACCATTGAATAAATTATCTCTTAACAAATCATTGATCATGCACGATGTGAAGGCTGATCATTTTCTTATGAACCGCCATTCATCATACAAAGTCATCGAGTATTTAAATGAAAAGAAAAAAAGAAGAATGATCGTCAGGAAAGGGAATGAAAACATCCTGATGAAACCAGAAGATATCGCCTTTTTTTGCTCTGAGAATAAAACCGTTTATGCCTTTGACACAGCCGGGAAAAAATATATAGCCGACAAAAATCTCTGCGAGCTTGAGCAACAACTTGATCCCGATGTTTTCTTTAGAATAAACCGCCAGCATATTGTGAATGTCAATTTTGTAAAGAGCTACCGTACTGTTGAAAAAGTAAAATTGCAGGTAGAATTGAAAACGCCTGTAATTTCCAATCAAATGATCGTAAGTAAAGAAACCGCACCTTCATTTCGCAGATGGATCATGGGAGAATGAGAGAGTCATATTTCTATTGAAAATAAAAACACAAAAGGCGATTATTTGTTTGTTTACTGGACTGTTTGGAACGATCAGCAATAATCTCAATAAAAAAGCCGTCCCTTTTGAGAACGGCTTTTTTTAATTCAATTCTAGAATTTAACCTAAATAAGCTTTTAAAGCGCTGCTGTATCTTGCTTTTTGCAAACGTTTAATCGCTCTTTCTTTGATCTGGCGAATTCTTTCTTTTGTAAGATCATATTTCTGACCGATCTGTTCGATGGTAACACCATTTTCTCCGTCAAGGCCAAAATATGCATTTACAATTTCGGCTTCCCGCGGACTCAATGATTTCAACACACGACGGATTTCATTTTTCAATGAATCATGCATTACATCTTCATCAGTTTCGCCTCCACCTTTCAAAAGATCACCCATTGCAACATCTTCTGCTTCGTGAACCGGCGCATCTAAAGAAGTGTGTCTTGTGTTGCTCTGAAAAATATTGTTGATCTCAGTTTCGCTCATCTCCAGAATTTCTGAAAGTTCTTCTGTAGATGGTTCCCTTTCGTGTTCCTGCTCAAAAGCCATATAGGCTTTATTTGCTTTGTTATAAGTGCCAATCTTGTTTTGAGGCAGGCGGACTAATCTGCCTTGCTCTGCCAACGCCTGTAGAATAGATTGGCGAATCCACCACACAGCGTATGAAATAAATTTAAAACCTTTGGTTTCATCAAAGCGTTGTGCCGCTTTAATTAATCCGAGGTTGCCCTCGTTAATAAGATCGCTCAATGACAAACCCTGGTGCTGATACTGTTTTGCAACTGAAACTACGAAACGTAGATTGGCTGTGGTGAGACGCTCTAAAGCCCTCTGATCGCCCATTTTGATTTTCTGTGCTAAAATAGTTTCCTCCTCAGGAGTAATCATCCCAATTTTAGAAATTTCCTGCAAATATTTTTCAACCGCTTGTGAATCACGATTGGTAATTTGCGTAGCAATTTTAAGTTGCCTCATTTTTTATATTTAATAGTTATTAGACAATTTTAGATGGGGAAACGTTACAAAAGATATGTTAACTACAGTCATTTTGTAAAACATTTGCAAAGTTACAACCTACAATTGAAATTCCATAACGTTTTACTTAAATAAATAGTTGAAAAAGAATATTTTATCATTCCTGTGATTTTTTTTAACAGTTTTCCCCTGATAATTTAATTTAAGATTAAAATTTTAATTTCGCTTTATGATAGAATACCGTTCAGACACTTTTACCAAACCAACTCCAGGAATGCTACAAACAATGTTCCAGACTGAAGTTGGAGACGACGTATTTAATGAAGATCCTTCTGTAAATACTTTACAATCAATGCTTGCACAAAAATTTGGGATGGAAGCCGGCCTTTTTTGCCCAAGCGGAACTATGACCAATCAAATCGCCATAAAATGCCACACCGATCCGGGCGGAGAAGTAATCTGCGACAAAATGAGCCACGTTTATATTTACGAAGGCGGCGGAATCGCTTTCAATTCACTTTGCCAGGTAAAGCCAATTGAAGGCGACCGCGGCAGAATTAAAGCAACGCAGGTAACAGATGCGATTAATCCGAATGACATTCATAAAGCAAAAACGCAGTTGGTAAGCCTGGAAAATACTGCCAACCGAGGTGGCGGAAGCTGTTATCATTTTGCTGATATTCAAGAAATTAAAGAGGTTTGTTTGGAAAATAAATTGAAGTTGCATTTGGACGGCGCACGTTTGTTTAATGCGATTGTGGCAAAAGATGAAAATCCAAAAGATTATGGAAATATTTTTGATAGCATCTCCATTTGCCTCAGTAAAGGGCTGGGTGCGCCGGTCGGAAGTGTGTTATTGGGCACAAATGATTTTATCCAAAAAGCACGTCGTGTAAGAAAAGTTTTTGGAGGTGGAATGCGGCAGGCAGGATATATGGCAGCTGCCGGAATCTACGCTTTAGAAAATAATATTGACCGACTGGCTCTAGATCATCGGCATGCAAAAGAAATTGCACAGGCTTTGTTAAAAAAAGAATTTGTTGGCGAAATCATGCCGGTCGAAACAAATATTATCATTTTCCAGGTAAAAGGAAACTACACGGGGAAAACATTAACGGAAGAATTTAAGAAACATAATATACTCGTTACCGCCATTTCACTCTCACAAATTCGGATGGTGTTGCATTTGGACGTCACCAAAGAAATGGTTGAAGAAACAATAAAAGTAATTGAAGGCCTTTGAAAGAAATAAGCGGTTTCAGTCCTCGGAAACTATTCCGTTAATTTAAGCGGCCTCAAAGGATGCGATTTATTGAATTCAGACAGGTAAGAATTATACGTGAAATAAATTACTTTTTCTGAAACCGGGCATACAAAAATGGCAATACTTTCATGCGACTCGTTCTTTATCCCTTCTATTACATTCTGCACTTTCTTTATTACGGGCTTTACCATTTCTTCTGGGTATTGATTCAATAATTCCGCTTCTTCTTCTTTTACGCGATCAGCTAATACCTTTTCAAGAACACCTTTATTTTTCATCTGCGGTTCAAAACGGATAAAAATAGAAATTCGTGGATTGTGCTGCTGATCCTCTGACAAAGGATTGCAATTAAGAGGAGAATGAAGATCTTTATTCACTGTATTTGAATTTTTGCAAAATTAGATTCTAACAACTGTCAAATGAATGAGGATAAACAGAGTGAAAATTGACATTGCTCATGTTTATTTTGCCATTCACCTCAACATTTATTTTACTTTTTTTAAATTTCATTCATTTTGGTCTGAATAATTTGTAGTTTTCACCACCGAACTGATCAACCAATTTTCAATTTATGCACACACAACACAATTACCAATTGACAGTAAAATGGACAGGCAACACCGGAACTGGAACTTCAGCTTATAGAGAATATGAAAGAAGTCACGTAATAACCGTTCAAGATAAACCGGATATTTTGGCTTCTTCAGATCCGGCATTTCGTGGTGAAAAAACAAAACATAACCCGGAAGAACTTTTATTGGCTTCTCTTTCCTCCTGCCATATGCTTTCATACCTGCATTTATGTGCGGTATCCGGAGTTATTGTTACCGATTATATGGATCATGCCACTGGGATTATGGAAAATACTCCTGATGGTGGTGGTCATTTTTCAGAAGTAACTTTAAATCCAATCGTTACAGTAACAGAAAATTCAATGACAGAAAAAGCAAACGAACTGCATAAAAAAGCGAATGAATTGTGTTTTATTGCCAGCTCGGTAAACTTCCCGGTTCATCATCACCCAATTTGCAGGATAAAAGGTCAGCTTTAAAGGAAATACACATGAACTTGTGGTATTCATTTTTGTATGAAAACAAGAAACATCATAATAATATTATCCCTTTGTTTCTTTGCTTGTAAAAGCAAACAGACAAATGATCAGGAAAAGTTTGATAAAATAAGATGGTCAACCATGAGCGGCAGTGAATTTCCATACAGAAACAAGATGCTCAAAGATCTGATCGGCAATTACAAACTGAAAGGATTAAAAAAAGACGAAGTTGAAGATCTGCTCGGAGCACCGAACCGCACAGATAGTGGGTACCTTTTCTATCTGGTAGATCGCACTGTGATTGCAGGCTTTTTTACGCTTCATACTAAAACACTTGTCATAAAATTAGACCCTGACAGCACAGTTGAATGGAGAAAAATCCATGAATAATGTAAAAAAATACAAGGGAGTCATACTACCGGCGTTATCCACATTTTCTGAATATCTTTTTATCTGAACAAGCTTGTATGGATTGTAATTTGAGTTCCAATAAAAAAACTTATGGAAACTAGAACAAGAAATACCATTGTTTTTATGCCCGATGACAGCCTCATGGAAGTGAGCTATTATTGTTCCGACGCAATGCTAAAAGAAGATGAAAAAATGGTGGTTACACAATTAATCATCCAGTTGGATGACTGCCTCTGCAGTTTAAAAATAGATCGTGCATTTAGTACAAATAAAAATACGCTTGAACGAATAGTTCATAATAAAGTGATCAACACAAAAGGACATTTGTGTTAGGCTCCAGCCACGAATAAATAAGGCGTTTTAAGATTTAAAATAAAGGTTGCCACCTTAAACAAGCTGGCAACCTTTATTTTAATTAATGTGTACCGGTAGAATCTGCAGGAGCGCCCTGGCCGATCAAATCCATAAACTGGTTCAGCTTAGGTGTGATAATAATTTCTGTGCGCCTGTTCTTTGATTTTCCATCAGGAGTATCATTGCTGGCAACCGGATTGTATTCACCACGTCCGCCGGCAGTAAGGCGTTTCGGATCCACACCAAAACTATTTTGCAGTGCTTGTACCACTGAGGATGCCCTAAGCGCGCTCAGATCCCAGTTGTTGCGAATGTTAGGCTTTGAAATAGGAACATTATCTGTATTTCCTTCTACCAATACGTCATAGTCTTTATAGTCAGTGATGATCTTCGCAATTTTTGCCAACGTACTTCCCGCCTTATCCGAAATTTCATAACTGCCCGATTTGTAGAGCATATTATCTGATAGAGAAATATAAACTACTCCTTTCAACACCTTTACATCCACATCCTGCATTTCGTCTTTGCTGAGAGATCTTGTCAGATTATTGGTGAGAACCATATTCAAAGAATCGCTTTTGCTTTTGGAAGCGATCAGCTCCTGTATATATTTATTTGATGAATTAATTTCATCCACCAGTTTCGAAACATTTACATTACCTTGACTTGCAGAGGTTAGACATTTATCCAAAGCCGCCTGAAGTGATTTCACATGTTCCAACTCGGCATTGATTCTATCCTGTAATCCCGAAATCTGAACAGTTGCCCTGTCTAAATTGCTTTTACATTGTTCACCATCACGTGTAAGCTGGCTGTTAGTAGCTTGCAGGCTGTTATAGCTGGACTGCAATGCATTAAATTTTTTGGTACTTACACAACTGCTGATAAATAACATCGCTGAAGCGGCGGCGATTATACTAAAACTAATTTTCACGTTTAATAGATTTTAAATTAAAGATTAAGAAAGTATTAATAAAATATCCGCCAAGATAATGATTTTTCTGCCTTTTACACTTCAATAAAAGCAATGCTTGGTATATCACGAAGAAATAACATTTTTTCAATCAGCTAAATCCGGCAAAACGAAATGAAATATTTATTTCAATTTCAGATAAAAAATCGCCAACTGGTTCTCATCGAAATAAAATAAGATTACGACGTTTTTGTTCTTTTACTGCAAACAGTTTTGTGAAAAATCATTTGACGACAAAAGTCTTTTTATCTCTCCCGATTCCGGTCAATGTTAATGACTTCCATTGTTTAGGCAAAGTAGTTTTTAATTGAACAATGCCATTTGGAGTAATATCTAATCCACCAAATCCAAAAAGAACACTTTGTAAATAACCCCCGGCACCGGTCGCAAAATAAGGATTTGTTCCTCCCGCTGTTTCTGCCATCACTCCAAACGGAGGCAACTTATTTGGAATGAATGCTTTTTCAAATGCATCAAACGCTTTGGCAGGTTCATTCAACCTTGCATACAAAACTGCAAATATAGCGTGAGTCATTGCCGGAGAACCTTCGCCAATACGGCTTTCATAATATTCAAGGTCTTTTTTTATTTGTGCAGGATCGGAAATCTCTTTTAATGGATAAGCAAGCAAATTCACATCCGCCTGTTTTATTTTGATCCCGTTATATCCGGCATATTCTGACGTAACACCATTGGGTAATTTTAAAATGGGAATATTTTTTTCTACATCGAGCCAATTGGTATCAACCGGTTCATTCAAAATTTTTGCTGCCATTACTGCATCATTCAAATTCGCTTTTGCTGCCGCATTGGTAAAAGCATTGTTGTCCACATTCTCGGCCCATTCATCCGCGGCAACCACATTATTTATATCATAATGCCCGGGGCCGTTTCTTTCCACACGGCTTGTCCAGAAATCAGCACACTCTTTTATAATCGGAAAACCTTTTTCACGAAGCCATGTTGTGTCCTGTGTTACACAATAATAATTCCAGGCAGCTATTGCTACATCAGCAGTAATATGGTGTTCAAACGGACCGCTCAATGCCCAAACCGGTGTTTCTTCATAACCGGTCGCAGCGCTTTCCCACGGATACATCGCGCCTTTAAATCCATGTGCAAATGCATTTTGTTTCGCTTCGGCCAATCTTTGATAGCGATATTCCAGCATGCTCTTTGCCATTTCAGGATGCAAGGCAAGTATCGCCGGAAACATCCACAATTCTGCATCCCAAAAAACGTGACCATTATATCCAAGACCACTCAGGCCCATTGGCGACGGGCTATAAGCCGTTCCTGATCTTACAAAAGAATATAAATGATACATGGCAGAATGAACATCGCGCTGGCTTGCTTCATCACCATTAATTACAATATCGCTTTTCCATAAATCATCCCAGGCGGCATCATGAAATTGAATTAATTTTTTCGTACCCTGCAGCTTTGCATAAATAACATAACGCTCGGCTTCATTCCATGGATCGTCAACCTGGGCAGAAGTTATAGCCGCTCCGGCAATGGCAAAATGATAAACAGTTCCTGCTTTTAAATTCTTTTTAAACTTAGCAAGATGCATATTATTATCCCACATCTCGTGTATCAATTCGGGCTCTGATCCGGAGGGTTCATCAAATAAAAAAGTAGTGCACGAACCGAAAGTCAACTTCCCTGTAGGACTTTTAGCAACTGATGAAAGCAAACTTATTTTTACATGAGGGCGATCGATCTGGTTGTAATAATTCTGTACATCGCGTAGCGCGTCCGGCGCTTCCATTACGCTTGCCGGAATAATTTCGATATCTTTTTTTGCAGTAATGGTAACGTCCACCAGCACATTATATGGTAAATTGCGAAGGGCATAATAAGTATAAGAAACAGTTGCTTTATCAAGGTAATCAAAGGTGCCATTTAAACTGGCATGTTTCATATCCAAAACCTGGCGCATATTTTTTGCGTCCCCAGTGGCAATGCGATGACCATCAATATCGAGATTCATATCTACCAGATTGAACCCTTTCAAAAAATTACTCACCATACCACGGCCATATTGATCATAAGCTCCGTTGAGTACAACCGTTTTACATTTCAAAGGTTCGGCAGATGAAACAATTCCAATCATTCCGTTCGCAACGGTTTCTCCATAATAATTATTCGGATCAATTTTATCAGCAACAATTTTCCAGGTATCCGTTTTTTGTGAAAAAGAAAAGAAAAAAGAAAATGAAAACAAAATGATGGCAGAGATTTTTTTCATGTATCAAAACTTTTTGGATTGAATAATTCGGAATAAATGTAAACTTAATTGTTATAAAAAAGTCAGGATTAAAAATATAATGATGCTTGCAGTAAAGGAAGAAATAACAGCAATTGGCGTTTTTTAAATTTTAATTAAAAAATAAAATTGCTTAAAAAAATATCATCCTTTTATAACTATCTTTCAACCTTCAAACATTACCTTTAGTTCACAAATACCATTTCTATTCCTTATTCAAACAGATTTAATGAAGTACGTTTCTGCGGTTTTTCTTCTCCTGATTTTATTTTCGTGCAACAAGAAAAAAGAAGAGCCTCTTTTTCAATTGATGGAAAATACAGGTATCAATTTCGACAATGAAGTAACCGATGGAAAGCTGGAAAACAGTTTTCTTTTCCGCAATTTTTATAACGGCGGTGGTGTGGCCATTGGCGATTTAAATAATGATGGCCTCGCCGACGTTGTGCTTACGTCAAATATGGGTGAAAATAAAGTTTACCTGAACAAAGGCAATTTTAAATTTGACGATGTAACAGCAAAATCCGGATTAAAACAGGATAGCATGTGGAGCACAGGCGTTACTTTAGTTGATATAAATAATGACGGCTGGCTGGACATATATATCTGCAATTCCGGGCACATGACCAATGGCAACAGAAGAGATAAATTATATATCAACAATCACGATGCAACTTTTACGGAAGAAGCCCATCAGTATGGTTTGGACATTGTTGGATATACAACGCAGGTTTCTTTTTTCGATTATGACGGTGATGGCGACCTTGATTGTTTTATGATCAACAACAGCCCGATTCCGGTTAATACTTTGAACAACGCAAACCGACGCGATCTTCCCGATTCTTTATGGAATGTTGCTCCTTTTTTGAAAGGCGGCGGCAATCATTTATACAGAAACGATAACGGTCATTTTACAGAAGTAACACAACAAGCCGGCATTCACAGCAGTTTGATCAGTTTTGGCCTCGGCGTTTCTGTCGGTGATATTAACGGCGATGGATGGCCAGATGTGTATGTTTCAAACGATTCTTACGAAAGGGATTATTTATACATCAATCAAAAAAACGGAACTTTTAAAGATGAGACCGACGAATGGATTCAGCATATGAGCATGTCTTCAATGGGCGCCGATATTGCTGATATAAACAATGATGGATACCCTGAAATTTTTACAACGGACATGCTTCCCGAAAATGATTACCGGTTAAAAACGATGGGCTCTTTTGATAATATTGATTTGTTCAACAGTAAAATAAAATCGGGTTTCTCTTATCAATATGTAAAAAATTGTTTACAGCTAAATAATCAAAACGAAAAGTTTATTGATATCGCCAATTTCAGTGGCGTTTCCGCTACAGACTGGAGTTGGGGCGCATTAATGTTTGATGCGGACAATGATGGATACAACGATATTTATGTTTGCAATGGCATCAATCGGGATGTAACCAATCTTGATTTCATGGATTTTTTTGCAAATGATGTGATTCAAAAAATGGTGCTCACGGGAAAAAAAGAAGGTGTGGATGAAGTACTCAAAAAGATCCCGCAAACACCAATGATTAATAAGGTTTTTAAAAATTTGGGCAATTTAAAATTTGCTGATATTGGCGGGTCATGGGGCTTTACGCAGCCATCTTATTCCAATGGTGCTGCTTATGGCGACCTCAATAATGATGGTGCTCTTGACCTTATAGTAAATAATGAAAACGGTCCCGCGTTTGTTTATAAAAATAATTCCCGGGCAATAAATAAGAATAATTTTATCGGCATCTTTTTGAAAGGAACGCCAAAAAATACCTTTGCGATTGGAAGTATCATTAAAGTCTTTGCCGGTACCGAAATTCTTACCCGTGAAGTAATTCCCAGCCGCGGTTTTCAATCTTCTGTAGATTATAAACAAATCATCGGGCTGGGTAAAAACCATAAAATAGACTCGATGATCATTATGTGGCCTGATCGCACGTTTTCAAAATATGAACATCCGCCGGTGGATACTGTTTTGGTAATTCAACAACCTTCAAATGAAAAATTTTATTCTGATACCCTCAGCAAAACAATTAATAATCCCATTTTTGATTCTGTAAAAAATAATTTTGAAAAGCACCAGGAAGATGAAAATATTGATTTCTATTATGAGAGGAATATCCCGGAAATGCTTTCCAGGGAAGGTCCAAAAGCTGCCGTCGGCGATGTAAATGGCGATGGACTTGACGACATTTATATTGGTGGCACGAAAGGTCATCCCGGCCAATTATATCTTCAGACAAAAGCGGGAGAATTTATAAAAAAGAAAGAACCGGTTTTCGATCAATATACCGATTTTGAAGATGATGCAGTCTTATTTTTTGATGCGGATAATGATGGCGATTTAGACTTGTATGTAGGGCCGGGAGGCAATGCTAATCAAACTTTCAGCCGGCAAATGCAAAGCCGGTTATATAAAAATGATGGCAAAGGAAACTTCATCATTGACGTCAATGCTTTTCCTGCAAACGGCATGAACACAGGAGTCGCAATTGCTTATGATTTTAATCATGATGGTTTCGCGGATATGTTCGTAGGAGGAAGAAATTATCCTCGTGAATATGGTATTTCTCCCACAAGCTATCTTTATGTAAATGATGGCAAAGGACATTTTACCGATATTGCCAAAACAAAAAATCCTGATATCGCGAGTATCGGAATGGTAACAGGTGCAGTGTGGGCCGATGTTACAGGCGATTCAACGAAGGAATTAGTAATAACCGGCGAGTGGATGGCGCCAAGGATATTTTCATTTAAGGGAGATCATTTTGTAGAAATAAAATCCAACCTGAATAAGGTATTTGGATTGTGGCAAACCGTTACCGCTGCCGATGTAAATAGCGATGGAAAAACAGACTTGATTTTTGGAAATATTGGTGAAAACTTTTACCTCCGGCCTGATTCTGCAAACCCGGTGAAATTATGGATCAACGATTTTAATCAAAATGGCAGCCTCGATAAAATTCTTACTTACACCATTGATGGAAGAGATGTTCCTGTCTTTTTAAAAAGCGATATGCAGGATGAAATCCCGTCAATCAAAAAACAAAATTTGAAGCACCAGGATTATGCAAAAAAATCAATCCAGGAATTATTTCCTGAAGATGTGATTAAAAAAAGCACTGTAAAAACTTTTAATTATCCTTCTTCAATTGTTGCCCTCAACGAGGGAAATGGAAATTTTAAAATTGAAAAATTACCAGTAATGACGCAACTTTCATCGGTAAATTCGATTCGTGCATTCGATGTAAATGGAGATGGGAAAAACGATCTCGTTACCGGTGGAAACTTATTCACTTTTCTTCCGCAGTTTGAAAGACTCGATGGAAGTTTTGGTGATGTTTTATTAAATAATGGCAAAGGAAATTTTAAATGGCTACCGCAAAAGAAAACCGGATTGGATGTAGAAGGAATGGTGCGCGATATTGTAACAATTCCACAAAAAGATGGAACGTATGTTTTGTTCCTGAGAAACAATGATTACCCGGTTTCTTATATTCGAAAAAATGAAAAAAAACCTCTTGTAAAAAACCGCGTATCCAGATAGTATGAAGCACCCTATTTCTTTTTTTTATTCAAGGCGACGGAAGAATTTAATCGCGGCTTTTAGCTTTTTTATTTTAATGATTCTATTTTTTGCAGCGTGCAATTCAAAATCAAATGTTCCACCGGTGTTTGAATTAATGAACGATTCAAAAACAGGACTGCATTTTGAAAATAAGCTAACACCGACGCAGCAATTCAATATTTTTAAATACCTCTATTTCTATAATGGTGCTGGTATTGGCGCCGGAGATTTTAATAATGATGGAAAAATAGACCTGTTTTTTGCGTCAAACCAGGGCACAAATAAATTGTATCTCAACAAAGGAAATTTACAATTTACGGATGTTACAGCTGAAGCAAAAATTCCGGATGACGGCGGCTGGTCAACAGGGGTTTCCGTTATTGATATCAACAATGACGGGCTGTTGGATATTTATATTTGCCGGGTTGGAAATTATGAAACTTTACACAGCCATAATGAATTGCTTATTTGCCAGGGAATAGATAAAAACGGCGTTCCCTATTATAAAGATGAAGCAAAAGAATATGGTTTGGATTTTTCAGGATTCAGCACGCAAGCAGTTTTTTTTGATTACGATGGGGATGGTGACCTGGATATGTACCTGATGAATCATACCATTCATCAGAATGGCACTTTTGGTATCAGGGAAAAATTATTAGCTACAAAAAACCCTTTTTCCGGAGATCGCATGTACCGGAATAATGGCAACAATACTTTTACAGACGTAACTGAACGATCCGGAATTCACAGCTCGGTTTTAGGATATGGATTGGGTATTTGCGTTTCGGATATTAATCTCGACGGATGGCCCGATATCTATGTTGGCAACGACTTTCATGAAAATGATTATCTGTACATTAATCAGAAAAACGGAACCTTTAAAGATGATCTGAACAATGAAATAATGCACACCAGCCAGTTTACAATGGGCGTGGATGTAGCTGATCTGAACAACGACGGCTATCCGGAAATTATTTCCATGGACATGCTTCCTTCCGATGGAAAAATTTTAAAAAGCGCGCTGGGTGAAGATGAATACGATCTGTTTTATGAGAAACTTTCTTATGGATATAATTATCAATATACCAGAAATAATCTGCAGTTTAATCGTCGCAATGGGATGTTTAGTGAAATCGGTTTGTACTCAGGTGTATATGCTACAGATTGGTCGTGGGCGCCCTTGCTGATGGACTTTGACAATGATGGTTTGAAAGACCTTTTTGTTTCAAACGGAATTTCAAAAAGATTAAATGACATTGATTACATCAATTATGTTTCCGGCGACGAGTTGCAGGCAAAAATGCGTTCCAATAAATTAGATAATAATGATATGGCGCTAATTGATAAATTTCCGCAAACAAAAATTCCCAATCGCTTTTTTAAAAACAATGGAGATATGGCTTTCAAAGATATTGGAGATGCAGTAAATGGAAATAGATCTTCTTATTCAAACGGGGCGATCTACGCAGATTTGGATAATGATGGCGATTTGGATGTCGTTACAAACAATATTGATCAACCCGCTTTTTTATACAGAAATACCACCAATGATAAAGCGGTAAAACCTTATATCGATATCAAATTAAAAGGTCCTGAAAAAAACATCAATGCACTCGGCGCCAAGGTGATTTTATATGCAAACGGAGGAATCAGAACTTATGAAAATTACCCGGTGCGCGGCTTTCTATCGAGCATGCAAGTACCTTTTCATATTGGATTAGACAAAACTAAAGTTGATTCCGTCTTACTCGTTTGGCCGGATAATTCTTACCAGAAAATTGACTATAAAATCAATTCTCTTATAAAAATCAGTTATCAAAAAAATCTTCCAAAATTTGATTATTCGGAGATCACTTCTCATTGGAAAAACCGCACAAAGCCAATGGAAGACATTACTTCGCAAACCGGCCTTTTATACAAGCATGAAGAAAATGCTTTCCAGGAATTTAACCGTGAACCATTGCTTCCGCACATGCTCTCTACTGAAGGACCGGCGCTTGCAGTTGGCGATATAAACCAGGATGGCTTAGAAGATGTTTTTATCGGTTCATCCAAATGGAAAAAGCCGGCCGTTTTTCTTCAACAAACGAATGGAAAATTTATAAAAAAAGATGAGTCGGATCTGGATAAGGACAGTACTTATGAAGATGTAAGCGCCTGTTTTACGGATGTAAATAATGATGGTTTTCCCGACCTGGTTGTTGCCAGTGGAGGTAATGAATTTTTTGGTAAAGATCGCAACCTTACTCCCCGCGTTTATCTCAATGATGGGAAGGCAAATTTTCATAAGATAGACAATGCCTTTGATAGCTTATTTGTGAATGCATCCTGCGTGGTTCCTTATGATTTTAATGGAGATGGCAAAATGGATTTGTTTATCGGAGCACGATCAGTTCCCTGGAATTATGGACAAATTCCTCAATCGTATTTATTGCAAAATGATGGCACAGGAAAGTTTACAGATGTAACAGAAAAATACGCAAAAGGCTTGTCACAAATTGGTTTTGTAACATCAGCGCTCTGGTTTGATGTCGATAAAGACGGCGACAACGATTTGATTCTTACTTTAGAATGGGGCGGTATTATTGCATTCATTAATAATCACGGAACCTTTACCAAAAAAATATTAACCGATAAAAAAGGCTGGTGGAATTTTGTATTGCCCGTGGATTTAAATAATGATGGACACATTGATCTGATTGCAGGAAACTTAGGATTAAACAGTCGTTTAAAAGCAACAAAGGACGAACCTGTGAGGATGTACTATAATGACTTCGACGATAACGGGAAAAAGGAACAAATCCTTACCTATTACCTGGATGGAAAAGAAATTGAGTTTGCAAACAAAGGCGAATTGGAAAAACAAATTCCGGTGATTAAAAAAAGGTTTTTATACGCGCAGGATTTTGCAAAAGCATCTCTGAAAGATATTTTTACGGAAGAAAAATTAGAAAGTGCCGACACTTTAGCTGCCAATTATTTTTCAAATGCAATTCTGATGAATGACGGCAAATTAAACTTCTCGGTACTGCCAATGCCTTGGCAGGCGCAGCTTTCACCATTTAAAGCTGGTGTGATCATAGATGCGAATGGCGATAATCTACCGGATATATTATTAGCAGGAAATTATTATGACAACAATATTCAGATGGGCCGATATGATGCCGATTTCGGAACAATTTTGTTGAACAAAGGCAGTGGAAAATTTGAAGCAGAAACGATTAACGGATTGCAGATAAAAGGACAGGTACGTCATATCGGCGAAATCAATATTGGTAAAAAGAAAGCCTATATTCTAGCAAGGAATAATGATAGTACAATGGTAATTCAGTTTCGGTAGAAATTGATTATTGAATTACTGGATTAGTGAATTTTTGTTTAGAATAGTTTAGATGGTTTAGAAAAGTAGAAAAGAGAATTGGCTTTATTTGTTGCTTGGCCACCTCTAAAGTTTTTGACTGAAACTTTATGCTGTTGTCCTAAGTGCTTAATATCTTTAGAAGAGATCGGAATGAGTGCCTGTTCGTACTAGTTGCAGCAGGTTTATTTGTTCATTTTCATGCCAAATAAGCAACAAATCCGGCTTAACGTGACATTCCCAATAATCTTTATAAATTCCGGTAAGTTTATGTGCTTTATGTTTTTTATCAAGACCGTTATGGCCCTTTTGAGAAAGAATAGTAACACTTCTTGTAATGCGACAAAATGGTGTCTTGATCTTTTTTTCAGCAGTTTCAAATCTTTTAAAAACGGTAGAGGTGACAATTTCAAACACAACTTGAATGATTAATTAAATAGTATTAAAAAGTTCCTCAACGCTTTTAAATTTTACACCTTTGCCATCCCGCAATTCCTTCATTGCAGACAAAGTATCAGAATTGGCAACTTTCTTTTTTGATTTTACCTTAATCGTCACTCCAAGCTCTTTTAAAAATTCCTTAACCTGGTTTTTGCATCCGGTACTTGTATTTCCAGTGTTTCCATAATTGCTTCATTTGCTTATAAAGTTAAAAATTAAAATGATTTGTTTTGCTTACTAAAGTTGAGACATTACGGCACCGGCGTATAAATATTAGTAATCCACTTGGTAGTATCGGGCTGTTTGCTTCTGTCTGTAACCAGCGACTGGAAAGGAATCGCCATAGCAGTTTTTTGATAATCGCTAATGAAAACCTTCATTTGGCGCAACGCTTCCTGCACTGTTTTATCTCCGCCTTTTACTTCTGCTGTCAATACTTTCCATGGCACAAAACGGCTGAAAGATATTTCACTATTCCCCGTGAGCTCTTTATTCACCGGGATTGCCACCATCGTTTCGAATGTAGAATCTTCCAGCTTTTTTACATGAAGCATCGGGAAATTATTCTCTTTAGCTTTTTGCGAAGCAATATATTTTTTCAAATTTCCAATTAAAGAATAGATTTCAGTTGTAGTAGGATAAGTTGATGAAATCTTTTTTGTAAGAACCATCGTAGAATCTTTCGACATGATTACGTGTAGATTGATCCCGTAAATATTCTCTTTATTATCCAAAAAAATTCGAAGGCTTGAAAGAATTTCAGACATATTATTTTTAATATTTTCAGCCTCATTAAATTTTAATATCCTTGTTACCGGATTAAGACCGGTTTTCAACACGCATTTCCACATGACAACTACTGAATCTATGTTCAGTTTGATAATAACTATTTTACTTTCATGTGTCGAACCATCACGAGTGATTGCAACTTCAATTGCATTATAAAATTTTTCCGAAAGGTGATAGTTATATCCTTTATAAAAAAATGAGCGTGATGAGTCATCATATTTCTTATTTGAAGAAGAATCCTGCGGCCACCATTTATGCCACGTCTTTTCATTGCTCAAAACCCTGAAGGCGCCGTTGATATTGCAGTTGATATATTCAACTTTGGATATTTCTAATTTGGATGGAATAAAAATGTAAACAGCGGCTAATAATAAAATGCAAATAGAAACAAAAACGATCAACAGCTTTTTCATCATTTAGAAAAAATAAGATTATCGTGCAAAATAATGAAAGGAAATGTATGGAATCAATATCTTTTAAGATCAGTTTTTATTTCACATAAAATTTTATTTCCTTTAAAATAACTATCGGCTATTTTAAAAAAGTCGGTTTTACTAAATAAAAATCAGCTTATTTATTTGTTTACTCAATCATTAAAAACAAAGCTAGCCACGCTTACGATCCAGTTTGGCACATTAAACGCCTTCGCCTTTCTCTACAATCTTTTGTGATAAAGATTCTTTTATTGACCTGCGCCTGCGCCACAACTGACCTTTATGATAAACAGGCACTTCACTTCCCAATAATTTTCCCCATGGTTTTAATCCTTCTACCCTGGTAAAAATTATTTTCAGAACCGCTATAAATGGAACAGATAAAAACATTCCTGCAACTCCCCAAACTGCACCCCCAAGCAAAACAATTATCAAAGAAACAAGCGCATTGATTTTCACCTGCGATGAAACAATGCGCGGTACCAAAATATTATTATCAATAAACTGGATAATTGCATAAGCGATAATAATTCCCAACTGCGTTGAATAACCGTCTTTTGTAACTGTTGCAATCAGCACAGGAAGAGCAATTGCAATGATTCCGCCAATGTATGGCAACACATTTAATAGCGCACCGATAACACCCAGCAAAACCGCATATTGAACTCCAAGAATTAACAAAGCGGCTGAATTTAATATCGCAACAATTATAGCTTCCAAAAGCAAACCGACCATATAACTTTGAATAGCATTTTTTGTTTCTTCCAAAACCTTACTTACCTGCGTTGAATTTTTTTCCGCAAAAACTTCATACAGAAAATTCAGGATAAGTGTTTTATAAAACAGCATGAGAAAAATATAAATAGGCAAAAGAACTACCATGCTTAATGTACCTAAAACGGTGCCCAAAGTCTGTCCTATCAATGGCTTCAGGCTGTCGCCTGCCTCCGAAAGCATTTGGCTTTGTTTAGTAATCGATAAAGAATAATTATTCTGCAACCAGAGTTGCAGATTGTGAAAAAGTAGTGAAAACTTCTTTTCCAATAGCGGCATATTCTCAGAAAATTTTACAATTTGTGAAGAAATAAAATAAAGTATTCCGGCAACAAAAAGAATCGCAACCAATAAAGAAATTGATATAGCTACAATTCTGTTTATTTTTTTCTTTAGAAGAATATTTACAAAAGGATTTAATAGAATGGCGATCATCAATGCAAATGCCAACGGAACGAGGATACTTCTTAATTCAAAAAGCATAAACACAAAAAGCATTATGCCAAAAAGAGTAACTGTTGACCTGAAAAAGAAAGGATATTTTTTTTGCATAAATAATGAATGTGCTTTGATAAAAAAAGAAAGAGAAATGAAAGGCTTGCCCTTATTTTTATAAAATATTTTAGTAAAATAAAACAAACAGAAGCACACAAAAAATTTTATCTGTTTCATAAAAAAACCTCACAGGTTTTAAATCTGTGAGGTTTGTGAAACCGAAATTCGGTTATTTGTCCTTTTACTGTACTTAATTTGTATCGGCCATTTTATTATCCTCTACCCTTCCGCCACAAATAAATCTTTTTGCATAATAATGATCATCGAGGCTGCTTATCGTGACTCCGTGCGTCGACGCATGCAGGAAATAATCATTCTCCAGGTAAACTCCTACATGCGAAACGCCGCCATGTGTATTGAAAAAAACGAGGTCACCTTCCTGTAATTCATCTTTATCAATATGATCGGTAGCATCATATTGCTGGCGGGCAGTTCTCGGAAGATTGAACCCATAAACAGCGAGTAAAAGAGCGCCTGTTAACGCGCTGCAATCGATTCCTCTTTTAGTAGTGCCACCAAGTTTATAACGGGTTCCAAACCAATTGTCAATGAAACCGAGTAACGAAATATTTTTTAAAGACTCCACATCTACATTCATCATCATCGCATATTTGAATTGCAGTGTAGAAAGATTTTCAATTAAAGAGTGAGCAACTTCTGCCGCCGGATTTACTTTTGTTACAACCGGCGCTTCGATATTTTTTATACTTTTTGTACCACCACTTTCTGTAGTTCTTAAAATTCCTTCAGGAGTAAAAGAAATGCCATCAATTAAAGAAGAGGAATTGCTTTCGCTGTTGGTAATGCTTATTTTATTGACACTAGTTTGTGCATTTGCAAATTGAACGGTGCATGCAAATAGGATCGCGAGACAGGTAACTGCAGGTTTATTCATTCTTATCGGGTTATTTTTCGTTTAATTAAAAAAGAAGCAATATGGCAGATAAAGAAGACGGCATCCCCTTTATTCTTTTTTAACACAGGCTTAGCTTTAAAGAAACGTTGAGTTTTAATTTTTATTTTCTCAAGTCGGACGAAGATAAGTTTCACATGATAAAAAAGCAAAAAAAAATCTACACAAAATCTTAAAAAATATTTTTGCCCCTTCTGTGAATAAATTGACAATATGCAGGCTTCGTTTTTCACGATATTTGCATTTGAAATGTGAGAAGTTTTTCTCCGGTCTATTTCTTGTATCTAACATCTTGTTTCTCTATGAAGTTTTCTCATCTCCATGTTCACACGCAGTTTTCATTATTGGATGGCGCTGCTTCCATTAAAGCGCTTTACAACAAAGCGATCGTGGATGGGATGCCTGCGCTTGCCATTTCGGACCATGGAAATATGTTTGGCGTTTTTGAATTTGTAAAACAGGCGCATACGCTCAAAAATGCAGATGGTTCTTTGAAAGTAAAACCGATCGTTGGATGCGAATTTTATATCACTGAAAACCGGCATCAGAAACAATTTACCAAAGAACAAAAAGATCCACGCCATCACCAGATATTACTGGCAAAAAATGCAGAAGGTTATAAAAATCTGACCAAACTTACTTCACTCGGATACATTGAAGGAATGTATTCAAAGTATCCACGCATTGATAAAGAACTCATTCATAAATATCACGAAGGCCTTATCGCTACGACCTGCTGCCTTGGAGCTTTGGTGCCACAAACCATTTTAAAAAAAGGCGAGGCAGAAGGGGAAAATGAATTTAAATGGTGGTTGAATATTTTTCAGAAAGATTATTATGTTGAATTGCAAAGGCATGGCATTCCTGACCAGGATAAAGTGAATAAAGTGCTTTTAAAATTTGCGAAAAAATATGATGTAAAAGTTATTGCGAGCAATGATTCCCATTACGTAGATGTAGAAGATTTTAATGCGCATGATATCCTGCTTTGCATCAATACGGGTGAAACGCAGGCAACTCCCGCCCTTCGTGAGTTCACCGACGATGATGTGATGATAAAAAATAAACGGTTCGCTTTCCCCAACAACCAGTTTTATCTAAAAAACACGACGGAAATGCTGACGGCATTTGAAGATCTGCCACATGCGTTGGATAATACAAATGAAGTCATTGATAAGATAGATGTTCTTGATTTAAAAAGAGACATTTTAATTCCGCATTTCCCTGTGCCAAAAGAATTTGAAAACCAGGAAGCGTATCTTGATCATCTTACCTGGGAAGGCGCCAGGAAAAGATATGAGACAATCACGGCAGAAATTGAAGAGCGCATCAGCTTTGAACTGTTTACGATAAAAACAATGGGCTTCGCTGGTTACTTTTTGATCGTAAGTGATTTTATTGTTGCCGGGAAAAATATGGGTGTTTTTGTTGGCCCCGGCCGTGGTTCAGCCGCCGGTTCTGTGGTTGCTTTTTGCATTGGAATTACGAATATTGACCCGATAAAATACAATTTACTTTTTGAAAGGTTTTTAAATCCTGATCGTAAATCAATGCCCGATATTGATACCGATTTCGACGATGAAGGTCGACAAAAAGTGATGGATTATGTGGTGGATAAATATGGCAAAAACCAGGTAGCCCAGATCATTACTTACGGTACCATGGCAGCAAAGATGAGCATCAAAGATGTGGCCCGTGTCATGGATCTTCCGCTTTCAGAAAGTAATGCATTGGCAAAATTGGTTCCTGATAAACCGGGCACTTCATTAAAGAAAGTGTTGAAAGCACCGCTGACCGGGCCAAAATCATTAACAGAAGAAGGCGTTGGGGCCGACGATATCAGCAATATTCAAAAATTGCGCGACATCTATAACGGAGAAGATATACGCAGCAAAGTTTTGCATGAGGCGGAAATCCTGGAAGGTTCTGTAAGAAATACCGGTATTCATGCTTCCGCCATCATCATTGCCCCACAGGATCTGATGGAACTGATACCGGTAGCCACTTCTAAGGATTCTGAATTGTGGCTGACGCAAATTGATGGCAGCAACATTGAAAGCGCCGGCGTTTTAAAAATGGATTTTTTGGGTTTAAAAACTTTAAGCATTTTAAAAACGGCGCTGTCTCTGATCAAAAAAAATCATGGGATCAATATCGGTCTTGACTCGCTTCCTTTGGATGATGAAGAAACGTATCAGCTCTTTCAGCGTGCAGAAACAAACGGTACTTTTCAATTTGAAAGCGCCGGAATGCAAAAATATTTACGGGAATTAAAACCCGATAAATTTGATGATCTGATCGCGATGAATGCCTTGTACCGCCCCGGCCCTATTGCTTATATTCCAAATTATATTGAACGCAAACATGGGCGCCAGGAAATTGTTTACGACCTGCCGGAAATGGAAGAGTTTTTGAAAGATACCTATGGCATTACGGTCTACCAGGAACAGGTGATGTTGCTGTCGCAAAAGCTGGCCGGATTCAGCAAAGGCGATGCAGATATCCTTCGGAAGGCGATGGGGAAAAAGCAAAGAGCCGTGCTGGATAAAATGAAAGCCCAGTTTATTGAAGGGGCTAAAAAGAACAATCATCCGGTAAGTATTTTAGAAAAAGTATGGACAGATTGGGAGGCATTTGCGCAATATGCTTTTAATAAATCGCACTCCACCTGTTATGCCCTGGTTGCTTATCAAACTGCTTATTTAAAAGCCCATTATCCAAGTGAATACATGGCAGCAGTGTTGAATCATGCCGGTGCAATTGAGAAGATCACTTTCTTTATGGAAGAGTGTAAAAGCATGGGATTAACCGTTCTGGGCCCTGATATCAATGAATCACAAAAAGGATTTGCGGTAAATAAAAAAGGCGAGATCCGTTTTGGATTTAGCGGGATGAAAGGCGTAGGAGAAGCAGCCATTGAAAACATCATTGAAGAACGGGAAAAGCGCGGCACATTTTCTTCCATTTTTGATATGATCAAAAGAGTGAACCAAAGAACCGTAAATAAAAAATCACTTGAAAGCCTTGCCTATGCAGGTGCTTTTGATTGTTTTAATAATTTTCACCGCGCACAATTTTTCTTTACGGTGCCGGGAGAAAATATAACCTCTCTTGAAAAAATTATCAAGTTTGGCAATCAATACCAGGCACAACTTCACAATAATACCAATACCCTTTTTGGCGATTTGCAAATGGGAGAAGTAACGCCGCCGATCATTCCTGATTGCGAGCCATGGCCTTTGATCCAAATGCTCGATCATGAAAGAGATGTGATCGGAATGTACCTGAGTGGTCATCCGCTTGATAATTATAAGTTCCAGATAAAACATTATAAGTTTGATACCATTGCAGATTTTAATGAGTTCAAATCTGCAGTACATCTTCATCCAAATCCTTCCCGGTCATTTAGAATTGCCGCTTTGGTTACAGAGGCGCAGCATCGCATTTCTAAGCGGGGAAATAAATTTGGTGTGATGCACCTCGAAGATTATTCTGAAAAAATGGAGTTGATGCTTTTCGGAGAAGATTATGTAAAATATAATAACTACCTGGAGCCGGGAATGGTAATTTGCATTACCGGCTCATTTGTTCAGCGGTATCAGACGTCGCCATATGAATTTAAAATCGCTACCATATCACTTTTGGAATCCGTAATGAGAAGCAACACCAAGAAAGTTCATATTGATATGAATCCAAAAGATGTGTCAAAGGATTTTATTGATTTTATACGAAACAATATGCAAAAATTTCCGGGAAATTCTACACTGAAATTTAACATCTGCGATAATCTTTCGAAATTAAAATTTGGAATGTATACCAGTCACAAATGTTTTGAAATGAATGACGAAATGGCCAATTATCTGCAACAAAAACCCGAATTAGACATAAAAATAGAATTAACATAGTGTGGATATGCCAATTCAACATTTAAAAAGATTGGCTTTAACTTTGCCAATAAATAACGAATAAATAATTTTCAAACAATAAAAATTTAATTATGGCTCAGGAATATACCGACGCAAACTTTAAAGAAAAAGTTTTGGACTCAGACAAACTAACGATGATAGATTTTTGGGCAGAATGGTGTGGCCCTTGCCGCGCAATCGGCCCTGTAGTAGAAGAACTTCATAAAGAATACGACGGAAAAGTAAACGTAGGAAAAGTAAACGTGGATCAAAATCCCGAACTCAGCGTGAATTACGGAATTACCAGCATTCCGGCGATCTTATTTGTAAAAGGCGGAAAAGTAGTAGATAAATTAGTAGGCTCACAACCGAAATCTAATTTTGTAAAAAAGATTGAAGCGTTAAAATAATTTTAGCCGTTTTATTTTATTTAAAAATCTCCGGTCATGCCGGAGATTTTTTTTTGTAAAACACGCATACTGTATTAGAAACAGCAAAGCAACAAATAAAGTGAATTTTCATTTTCCTGCATAATCGGAATGACTTGAGTAATGCAAAACAATGTTATTTAATTAAAACAAAACTGCCTTTTAAACTATAAATTTTCCCAACTGCATCCACTGCTTTCAACACCCAAACATAGCTTCCTTCGATGATTTCATTATTCTTTGAAAATCCGTCCCACCCTTTGCTTAAGTCATTTGTGGAAAAAACTTTTTGTCCCCAGCGATTAAACACCGTAAAGTATGAAAGTGATTTTATTGCCACGTAATATGGCTTAAGAATATCATTTAAACCGTCACTATTTGGAGTAAAAGCTGTAGGTACGTATATAGCAGAGCCTTTAAAAACGGCAACATCCACAGAAGCAGTATCCACACATCCTTCCGGCGTTTTTACAGTAAGTAAATACCGCACATCATTAACAAGTTTGCCTGTCGGATTGGAAATAAACGGATCATTTAAACCGGTTGCAGGGATCCATGAATAAGATGAACCGCCACTTCCTTCCAGCTGGAATGCGGTATTCATCACAACCAAAGTATCTTTTCCTGCATTTGCATGTGCTGCATTCATAAATAGATTCTTAGAAACTGAGGTAGAACAACCATTTGTCGCTTCTGCCGTTAATTGAACATTGTAATTTCCTTCCACAGGAAAAGTATTTTGAGCAGTTTTGTTATCTGAAAAATGTTGATCACCAAAATCCCAATGCCAGCTTTTTACAGAAGTTAGAAGATCGTTCTGTTGGGCATTAAACGAAACGGGGATATTTATACAACCATCATTTACGTTAGCAGTAATATTTGGTCGCGGCTTAACAGTAAGTCCGCTTACAAAAGAATTCGACACACATCCTGCACTGCTCGTAGCCGTTAATTTCAAAGAGTATTCTCCTGCAGAAAGTGATGTCAAATCGGGTTTTTGTGAATTTGAAATATCGTTGCCATTTATTTGCCATTGCCATTTGCTGATCGTCCCTATCCCTAATTTGGCATCAACATTTATTACCGGATTTACTGCTTCACAAGTATCCAACACATCAAAAGAAATTACCGGATCATCACCGACTTTAATGATTCTCGTAAAAGGCGGGCTTTCACAATTATCCATGGCCGTAATGTAATGACTTACTTTATATGAGCCCGTATCTGCGTAAACATGCGGCGGCGGATTTGGTAGATCGCTTGTAGTGCCATCTCCAAAATCCCAGAAGTAACTTTTAATTGTAGTAAAAGAAGTAGAACTGTCTTTAAAATCAACGGGTGCTCCATGACACACTTCATTATTTGGTAGGCCGGTGTTAAAAACAGGATTTAAAGCCGTACAAAACTTTTGAATATTATATTTTCCTCCGGTCGCAGCACTAAACCCCCAATACACCATCGGATCATTATTAAAAATATCTGCGATCAGATTTGTTTGAGTTGAAAGGCGAAAAACTCCGTCAAAATAAGTGCTTAAAGTTTTAGTGGCTGGATCCCATTTTATTTGTAAAACATGCCAGGCACCATCTTCAATATTATCGCTGGTAGAGGAGGCGGGAATGGGTCCTGCCAAGTCATTTCCATGTTTTATAATTCCGTTTTTCTGAATGCTGATATGATCATAAGCCGGATCATTGTCACCAATGTTTTGCCAAGTGTCCAGCGCAATTCCAACCGAAGGTGATACTCCCTGGAATCCCATTCCGCCGCCTTGCGCACCTAGATTGGCGCTTTGCTGTTGCAGCATAAAAACAATGCCATCTGCTCCGTCTCCATCCAGGTATCCAAGAAATACATTGAATTTAAAATCAAAAGGATCATTTAAACTTATCTTAGTGCTTTGCCATACACTACCTCCCTGCCACATTCTGTCAGTAGTAAGCTGATAGCAGTTGCAACTTTCTTGTGTTGCATTTCCATTTAAAATATACTGGCCTAAAGAGGTAAGTGGCGAAAAAAATACCAAACCCAATATTATAAAGGCGCAGTAGTCTTTTCTCATGAAGTAGTCATTTTTCTAATTATTTTTGGCAGCATTCAAAGCTTTCAGTTCATTCGCTTTTTCCCACGCTTTTCTACCCAATCCCGGATGCACGTGTCGGTCGCTGTGATAAGAAGAACGTACAAGCGGGCCGCTTTCTACATAATCCAATCCCATTTGATAACCGATTTCTCTAAGCTCAGCGAATTCTGATGGATGAATGTAACGCTGTACAGGCAAGTGTTTTGGAGTAGGTTGCAGGTATTGCCCAATGGTAATAACATCTACCGCACTGTCTTTCAAATCCTGCATCGTCTGTATTACTTCTTCTTTAGTTTCTCCGAGGCCAAGCATGATTCCACTTTTTGTGCGCATACCTCCTTTTTTTAAAAAGCGCAAAGTTTCCATGCTGCGCCAGTATTTTGCCTGGATCCTAACATGGCGTGTGAGCCTTTCTACGGTTTCAATATTATGGCTTACCACGTCAGGAGCAGCGTCTATAATTCGCTGAATATTTTCTTCCTGGGCTTTAAAATCAGGGATCAGTGTTTCCAACGTTGTTTGCGGATTTAGCTCACGAATGGCTTTGATTGTATTATACCAAATGATGGAGCCGCCGTCTTTTAATTCATCACGATCCACAGAAGTGACAACCGCGTGTTTTACTTTCATTAAATGAATCGCCTCTGCAACTCGTTTTGGTTCCTGCCAATCTACAGCCAGTGGGCGACCTGTTGCCACCGCACAAAAGCCACAGCTCCTGGTGCAAATATTTCCAAGGATCATAAAAGTGGCGGTTCCTTCGCCCCAGCATTCGCCCATATTCGGACAATTTCCGCTTTCACAAATCGTATGTAATTTATGCGTATCTACAATTTGTCTTACATGCTTGTATTCTTCACCGATAGGCAGTTTCACCCGAAGCCAGTGTGGTTTTTTAGGCTTAGGCTGCGCTTCCATAATCAATTCTTCGCTCATTATTTTTAGTAAATTTTTTTTGATAAAATGAAAAACAGGAATTCCTATTTTCTTTTGCCGAATATGATGGCCACATAACCTCCGAAGAAAAATTCTTTCTCTTTATTATAAGCAAGCTGTGGAATTTTTTTTGCATAATATTCGCCCGTAATACCAACTTCTATCGCAGAAATCAATTCATTAAAAGTTCCGTAATCAAAGCGTACTGCAGCTTTTGCATAAACGCCGGGTGTAATGGTCATTTCATTCCACCCTCTTGCAAACCCCGGACCACCAATAATTTGATGCGTTAAAAATGCAACACTGTCAGCGGAATTATATTTTATGTAACGGTAACCATTTCCATCCTGAACCTGCACATAGTAAGGACGCAAAAATGAAACGGCAACACCACCTCCATAATTACCTGTGATGGCCACACCGTTTTTATTTGATTTATTTCCCAATAATACCTGTTGTTGCACGCCAAGTTTTACCGGATAAACAAAATTTTCTTTGCCGTAAATAAACGGAACCGTGTTGGTATAAAAGCTTTGCTTTTCTTCTTTGGAACTTTTACGTTCACTGATCTCCAACTGGTACAATAATCCTTTTTTTACAGAAGTGGCACGACCTAATTCAAAAAACACTCCGTAGCCATCAGTGATCAGCTTAGCGCCAAAAGCAAAACTTTTTTTGTAAGCGATTACGCCTTCCTCCTGTTGTTTGATCATTTCGTTTACTTGGGCTCTCCTCCTCTCCTGTCGGGCATTACGGGCAGTCTGAGCAAAAGTATGTGCTGAAAATAAAAGGATTATGACGATGAAAAATACGCTTCGCATTTGTTGTTGTTATATTAGTGCTGTAAATTTATACAAAAATAAGAGAATGACTGCATCAATAATATATAAGGGGAATTTGCGCTGTGAGGCGGAACATTTACAAAGTAAAACGACCATCGAAACGGATGCGCCGACAGATAACCGTGGAAAAGGCGAACGATTTTCTCCCACTGATTTATTATGTGTTTCACTGGCTACCTGCATGCTCACGACGATGGGAATAAAAGCAGCAGATATGAACATAAACATAAGCAACACAAGAGCAGATGTAACGAAGCACATGGCCAGCGATCCGCGCCGGGTTTCAAAGATTGAAGTAACGGTGACTTTGCCTGGAAATGCTAATGAAAAAGAAAGAAACATTTTGGAAAAAACCGGAACAAATTGTCCTGTTGCAAAAAGCATTCATCCTGAGATTGTGCTGATCCTGAATTATCAATGGATCGAATGAGGATAGCTATCTTGCTGACGAAGAGTCGGTAAAACAAGTTTTAATAAGAATTGTTAATTTTATCAATTAGCCGGCTTATTACACTTTCACGTTATCGAAGCAAGGAGTTTCCAATCGCACATTCAAGGCAAAGTTTTTTATTACAATAAGCGTTTTTCAATTGAATAAAAGCCTGTGAGTCAAAAGCGTTTTTATTCGAATAATGCAAACTTTCAAAACCCTTGGTTATTGAATTTTTTTCAGGAGAAATTTCTTCAAGCCATTTTATCGCTTTCTCTTTACACACTTCTTCCTCGTGACGCAGACCATAAGCAAATAGAATGGGAACGATCGTGTTGATGATAAGATTGTCAATCATTTGCTTGCCTAAAGATTTTTTTTTCTGTTCTGCCGTTTCGTCGAAAATATAATGGTAATGCCAATAATCATTCGCTTCCAGATTAAACATTTTTTTTACTTCAGCAACTGAATCTGTTTCTTTTATTTTAGAAAATAAATGTTCACTATTGTGAATCAGCATCGCCAATTGAGCCAGGCGAATTGTGGGAAAATTAGCGGGACGCATTCTTAAAAAAAACAGTTCACCATCTACGGGTTGCAGCTGATATTTTTTTTGATAAAAGCGATATTCCTTTTGCAACATAATTGGATACTTTTCTTCAAAATCTTTTTTTAACAACCCTGCCTGTCCAAACAACATTGCTTCGATCTGGATCAAATTATGTTTGTGCTTTGCCAGTATAGACAAGGGTAAAGATTGTGCAATTTTTTTAAACATTTCACTGTTTACTTTCAGCCCAAAATTAGCAGCGATCAACCACCAGAAGGTTTCTTCCCAATGAAAATTTGTTTCCGATAAGATTTGGAAAATATTTCGCGATTTCATTAAGAGTCTTTCCGCTACAAGCCGCTGCTTCCAACTGGTTAACGAAAGTTCACGCAATTGATGCGCGAGTTTTTCACAGGCGATAAATTGACCATTTTCACCAAGCTGTTTGTATTTCTCCAAAAGTAAATTTGAAACACGGCTTTGCAATTCAAGCGTCGGTAAATTATTTCCGTTTGCATCTTTTATTTCC